>JGI24806J26614_1000266_pt1 | contig 14351 bp, 9 predicted proteins | sample Kansoi200umMDA_FD_26614 | JGI IMG/M metagenome (IMG submission 26614)
AAAGTTGCTAAAGAAATGGTTTGTTGTTTTTCTTTTGATAATTGTATTGGCTCGTTTAGAAAAACTTTTAACACCGTAACATCATTATCGAAATCGCTTTCATTAACCTCAATAAAATAATCCGTTTCATTTAGTTTTACCGTATTTATTGGCTTCTGATTACCAATCAATTCTACCTTTGCTATATTAGATTTTATACCGTTAAGCAAAATGCCATTCCTGGTTTTATAATCAAGATAGAGGTATAAAACAGTTTTATCTTTTGATAGTGCTGTTTTCCCTTCAAAATGTCCATCCGGTATCCCTGCTTGTGTTCCGTAAATGGCTTCACTATGTTTTTTGGTCCAGCGGCCTAAATCTTTTAAAATTTTAACCTGTTCTGGCGCAATAGTTCCATCCGCTTTTGGTCCAATATCAAGCAATAAATTACCGCCCATGCTAATGCAATCAACCAGGGTGCGGATAATCATATTAGATGATTTATAATGATTGTCATAAGGTTGATATCCCCACGAGTCGTTCATGGTATAACAAAGTTCCCATTCTGATGAACCTGGTTTTACTATCGGAACACCTTGCTCGGGTGTATCATAATCGCCATGTCCGTTTAAACGCGAATTAATGATGATATTCTGGTTTACCTGACGTAAGTTCGATAGTATATTTTTGGCCTGCCATTCTTCGCCGCTATGTTCCCAATCCCCGTCAAACCACACCAGGTCGGGATGATACTTAGCGGATAGATCGTTTAACTGGTCCTGGAAATAATGCTGAAACTTAGCAAATCGTGGTGCATCTTTTTTATAATCATAACGTTTTCTGTCGCGGGTAAAACCGTCATAATCCGGGTAGCTCCAGTCGGGTAATGAAAAATATAACCCTGTTTTAAGTCCAGATTTTTTGAGCTCTGCCACAAACGGAGTGATTAAATCTTTTTTTGCAGCACTATTTTTTAATGTGGTAGTGGCTAAAGGAGCTTGACTATCCCAAAGGGCCACACCATCATGGTGTTTTGTGGTAATCACCGCATATTTAGCACCGCTTTCTTTGATCAAATTTACCCATTCTTGTGGTTTGTATTTTGCAGCAGTAAAACCATCGAGTTGTTTCATATAAGCATCGTGGTTGATGTAATTGTTAAAAAACGACCACGATTCGGAAATACCATTCACCGAATAAATACCCCAATGAATGAAAATGCCCAGTTTGGCATCGGCAAACCACTGCATTTTCTGACTTGGGCCGGGCTGTTGTGCTGAAAGATTATTAACTACAAATAGTGGCAATAAAAGGAAGAAAAACTTTAAATATCGCATATTGTTGGTTGTACAGATAAATGATAAATATAATATTTTGTAGTCTGATTTAAGTGGAAAAGGTGCGGTTTTATATCATATATTCAGTGTCAGATTGAAATATCTGCTATCATATGAAAAGATCATCATTCCCAACTCGATTGGGAATCTTAATGCATAGCGTATTTATTAGCATTAAGATTCTCGCGTGCGCGAGAATGACGAAAATTGAAAAAAAAAGCCGCCCCGAATAATCGGAGCGGCTTGTAAAATATTTGGTTTTTAATTTACCATTTTTTTCTGCGTTCGCCGCCTTCACGGTTTCCGCCTTCTCTGCGTGGACCTCCGGTGTTGCCACCTTTGTCATCGCGGCTACGTCCAGAGAAATCTCTGAAACCACCACCTTCGCGGTTTCCGCCTTCGCGTCTTCCGCTTCCACCGCCAGATCTTCTGTCGCCACCGCGGTAACCACCGCCGCCGCTTCTGCGTTCTCCGCCGAAACCACCGCCACGTCTTTCACCGCCACCGCGTCTTTCGCCGGCACCTTCACCACGACCACCGTCTCCGCTTTTCTCGATACGTACCTGACGACCGTTAAACTCAACAGATTTAAAGCCTTCAAAAACTTTGTCAGCTACGTCGTCTTCCACTTCAAAGAAAGAGAAAACACCTTTTAGATCTATTTTACCAACGCTTTTGCCACCAATTTTACCATTGTTGCAGATAAATGATAACATATCGCCACGGGTAAACTCATCTACAGAACCTAAGTTGATGAACAAACGGGTGTAACCTTCGCTACCACGTCCACGTCCACCTCTTTCGCCCCTGTCAGCACCACGATCGTCGCCAACTGCAGCATTTAAATCAGGCGCTTTAGAATAGTAATCCAGGAAGCGGTTAAACTCTAAAGATGCAAAACGTTTAATCACATCTTCTTTGCTTAAATCAGCAAATTCATCCATAATACGGGGAATGTACTGGTCAATCTGCTCGTTGTTAACTTCTACATTGTGTACTTTGTGTACCAAAGAGAATAATTGTTTTTCACAAACGTCAAATCCTGTAGGCAGTTCGGCTTTGGTAAATTGTTTACCAATAATACGCTCTAACTGACGGATTTTTCCTAATTCTTTAGAGTTGATGATACAGATCGAAATACCGGTTTTACCTGCACGGCCGGTACGACCAGAACGGTGGGTATAACTTTCAATTTCGTCAGGTAAAGAATAGTTAATTACGTGTGTTACATTGTTTACATCGATACCACGTGCGGCAACATCAGTAGCAATTAATAACTGCATGTTACGCTCACGGAAACGCTGCATTACCTTATCACGTTGTTGTTGTGATAAATCGCCGTGTAAAGCATCTGCATTGTAACCATCTTTAATTAAGTGCTCGGCAACATCTTGTGTATCCAGTTTGGTTTTACAAAATACTACTGCAAAAATTTCAGGGTTAAAATCTACAATACGTTTTAAGGCAGCGTATTTATCACGTGCACGAACAATGTAATATTCGTGTTCGATGTTTACGTTACCGGTGTTTTTTGTGCCCATGGTTAATTCGACAGGGTTATCCATATAGTTTTTAGCTATACGGCGAACTTCTGCAGGCATAGTAGCTGAGAATAACCAGGTTTTCTTGTCATCAGGAGTGGTTGATAAAATGTCGTTAATGTCGTCCTGGAAACCCATGTTCAACATCTCGTCAGCTTCATCAAGCACAACATATTTAACGTTAGTGAAATCGATGGCTTTACGGCCAATGATATCCAACATACGGCCGGGCGTGGCCACTACGATCTGAACGCCTTGGCGTATCTCACGCAGTTGTTGCATAATGTTCGCGCCACCGTAAACGGCAACAACGTGGGCATTAGCAACGTTTTTAGAAAAGTTTTTAAGGTCGTTAGCGATTTGCAAGCATAACTCACGGGTAGGGCATAAAATTAATGCCTGTGGTTTATTAACTTTAAAATCGATTAGTTCTAACAGCGGCAAACCAAATGCGGCTGTTTTTCCTGTTCCTGTTTGGGCCAAACCAACAAAATCATTAGTGCCTTCTAACAGTACAGGAATACTTTGCTCCTGAATAGGTGTTGGAGTTTCAAATCCAAGATCCTTTACGGCATTAACGACGTCATCACTTATCCCCAATAATTGAAATGGGTTTGTCATTCGTCTTTTTATTTTTAATTGAGCCGCAAAGGTACGGTTAATAATTTGTATTTCACAGATAATCAAGTAAATAGTTTTCTAAGCTAAATATTTGAAAATAAGGAAGTAAGGAGGGATGCGAAATGAAAGATGGAAAATGAGGGGTGGAGCAGGTTTAAATTGCAGCGGTGATTGTGAAACGGATGTGTGTTTTTTTCCCGGAAAGCAGTTGAAGTGGGCGTAGGCGGCATCAGTCCCGTTTTCCGTTTCAATCTTTTAAACCTTTCAGGTTTCAAAAAAGGATTTTCACTCCAACCGGGTTTAGGTGGCGAGGTTAATGCAATTATTTGCGTTTATTTTTGAATAACCACTTTGGTAACTCATCGGTTAATATTTCCGGAGCAAATATATCGTTGTGGGCCAGATTGTCCATTTCCCAAAACCTGGTTTTGTTTCTATAGCTAACCTCTTTAAAGAACTGTTTATCGCTGTTGAAGGGGTTTTCGGTATCTGTATTGCCATGGATCAGCCATATCGGAATGTTTACGAGTCGGTTTACCTGGTTGAACTGAGGTATGCCTGAAATACTGATCCCAGCCGCAAATACTTCCGGTTTTAATGCTAAAGCGTTGATCACTGAAGAAGCGCCCATCGAAAAACCAATAAGGTAAATCCTTTTCTCATCAATATTTAAAGTGTTTTTTAAGCTGTCAATCAACTGTAAGGCGGTAGTTAAGCAGGGTTGTGGTACCGAAGTCAATACATTTCTGCCCTGATCTAAAATATAATTCGACGAACGTGAAGGGAACTGCGGTGCCAAAATAAACGCTGGATATTTCGCCTGTATTTCGTGGGCGGCAAACAATTTTGCCAAAATACCTAACTGGCTGCTATTGTCGTTCCCAACTGCATCTGATCCATGAAATACAATAACCAGTGGAAGTTTTCTTTTCGTACTTTTTGGTTTTAATATCCGGTATACGATTGATATCTCGTCATTGCTTTTAAATTCCCCTTTCGTAAAAACATCGGTATTTAAACCTTTTATTTCGGCTATTCTCTGTTTAAGGTAAATAGAATCAACACTTTTTGCGATTTTGGTTTTGCCAAAAGTATGGATGCTTTTGTTGCAAGAACTTAAAATAGCTGAACTAAGAATTAGAAACTGACAAATTTTCTTAAACATCAGAATGTGTTCTTCTTTTCTAAATTAGGTAGAGATTCATCAATTCTTCTAGCCAGTTCCGGTAATTTGATTGTTGGTACTGCGGGGAATAAATGGTGTTCCAGGTGATAAAACATGCTGAAAGTAACCTTGTTTTTCCATCCATCTCTTTGTGTTCTCGCAAAATCAGGATTTTCCTCTGTATCATGATGAACAGACCAAACTGCAAAGAATGCCATTAAAAATTCAGCGATTACCATTATAATTACGTGATAAATTAAGAAGCCCACCTGAAAATAAAAGATCAGACTTAAAAATCCAATGATGGATAATAATTCAATAATTACATTTTTGACATATTTACTATTGCCTAATTGTAAAGTAACTTTATGGATTAAAAACATATGTATAGGGCCGTAAAGTATTGCTCCGTACCAAGTCATTCCTGCAGATTTGCCTTCATAATCTTCTTCAGTTAGGCAATATTTGTGGTGGCGAATATGATTAAATTTGATGGCATGTATTGAAGATACCATTAAGATGCTATTAAAATACAAAGAGAACCAGGTTAAGAATTTGTTTGTTCCTAACGAATTGTGAAAGCCATTGTGAACTTGCCGTAATCCGGTTAAGAAAAAGAATGCCGAAAATGGTAACGCAATTAAATAATAACCATAGTAAGCAAATGTTAAGGAAATCAATAACCACGGGATTGTTAAGTTATTTTCAATCAACATTTCTTTTATCGAAAGACTTCTTAAGTCTTTCCATTCAACTTTTTTGAGTATCTCTGAGTGCGTCATATTGCAATGATAAAGTGAGCGTTTGTTGGTATTCCTATCTTAACCTTTCGGCCGAGCGGATTAATCTTTCGTCTTTATTGATCCCGAAAATAGCCAGTACAATAAATAAAATGGCCAGGGCCGGTAAATACGCACCCACACCAAAACTTGCACCTTCAACACCTCCAGGCAGTTTTTTAGCATAAACACTGCACCAAAAGGCAAAACCTCCGATTAATATGATCGAAATAACGGCAATGCGTTTTTGCAAACTTCTTTTTTTATAGTTGAAGATATTTACTAAACAAATAATTGCAACAGCAATATTGGTAATGAGTAAGGGTAGATAAAATGCCAACTTGAAACCACTGCCTGATTTTCCAATTAATGTTTCATGTAACCCTGTTGTATATATTGCAACTTCTGTTCCATTGTCTACTTTAGTTGCGATGGGTAAAAATAACATTAAAACTAAAGTTAATGCTGCTAAAAAAAACCAGATCGATTGTATTCTTTGTATCATGAATGTGAAAATATATAAGAGCAAATCTAGCCTTTTTTGAGAAAAGAAAGAAAGATTAAAGTTCTTGGACGGGGGGATAGATTGATAAGAAGTATTAATTGCTATTGATGATAGATATTTTCCGCCGAACTCCAAACGCTGAACGCCAAACGCTATTCAGCACTTTGCCCTTTGCACCTTAAACTGTATTTTTGCATCGCTTTGAGTAAAAAAAGGTATTTCATCCAACTGGCTTACGATGGCAGCTTATACCATGGCTGGCAAACACAACCTAATGCAATCACCGTTCAGGAATTGTTAGATAAGGCGATGTCTGTATTTTTTAGGCAACCTATCGAAACCCTGGGCTGCGGCAGAACAGATACAGGTGTTCATGCTGCTGATTTTTATGCCCATTTTGATGTTGAGGACATAGGAGAGGCTAAGGTTTTAAGCGCAATAACGGGTATCAATGCCATGCTGCCCTATCAAATTGCAGCAAAGAAAATAATACCCGTACACGATGATGCCCATGCCCGTTTTGATGCAACAGCCCGCGCTTACCGATATTATATTCATTTCGAAAAGAATCCTTTCAAACATAACCGATCATGGTTAGTTAAAGACAAATTGGATGTTGAGGCAATGAACGAAGCAGCGGCATTTTTACTAAATTATACCGATTTTTCGTGTTTTAGTAAATCAAATACCCAAACTTTTACCAACAACTGTAAAATAACTAAAGCTGTTTTTGAACAAAAGGAAGATGGACTGGTTTTTACCATTCAGGCCGATCGTTTTTTACGCAACATGGTAAGGGCCATTATGGGTACTTTGGTACAGATTGGTAAAAAAGAAATAAATTTAAAGGATTTTAAAGCAATTATAGAAAGTAAAAACCGCAGCAATGCCGGACAATCGGTACCTGCCTGCGGTTTATATTTAGTGAAGATAGAATACCCTTATATAAGGTAGAAGGTTAAAGGTAAGGTAAAAGGTTTGGCGACCGCTTTACAAGATAAACTTTTCCTTTATTGAAATTTGTATAAGATATGTAGGGCCTTAAATCCTAAACCTTACACCTTAAACCATAAATATGGCAGTTACAGGCGACGTATATAACACCGGATTACTGAAACGTATTTTTCAATATGTAAAACCCTACCGTGCCGTTTTTGTGTGGTCGGTTATTTTAACCATTCTGCTTGCGGCAATTTCTCCGGTACGTCCGTTTTTGATTAAGTATACGCTCGATCATTATATTTTAACCGGAAACTATTCTGGCCTGGTGAATATGACCATGCTGATGATCTTTATGTTGATCTTACAGACTTTGATCCAGTATAACCATACGCTTTTAACCAATACATTAGGTCAGTCGGTCATCCGCGACCTTCGGATCAATGTTTTTAACCACATTACCAAACTCCGTCTTAAATTTTTTGATAAAACACCTATCGGGCAATTGATAACCAGAACGGTTTCAGATCTGGAAACCATAGCAGATATTTTTTCGGAAGGTTTAATCTCTATGATCGGCGATAGTTTGCAGGTCGTGGTAATTGTATGTGTAATGTTATACACCGACTGGCAATTAAGTTTAGTAGTGCTTTTACCCATTCCGCTGTTGATTATGGCCACCCGGAAATTTCAGAAGGCAATTAAAGTGGCTTTCCAGGAAATCAGGAACGAGGTTTCTAATCTGAATACCTTTTTACAGGAACACATTACAGGTGTTTCTATTGTGCAATACTTTGCGAGAGAGAAACAGGAGTACCGGAAATTCTATGCCATTAACAAACGTTATCGCGATGCCAATATCCGTTCGAACTGGTATTATTCTATCTTTTTCCCGGTGGTAGAGTTAATCTCGGCGATGTCTTTAGGCTTATTGGTGTGGTATGGCGCAAAAAGCATTCTTTCCAAACCATTGGATGTAACGCCCGGCACCATCACGCAGTTTATCATGTACCTGGGCATGGTGTTTACCCCGATCCGTCAACTGGCCGATAAATTTAATACGTTGCAGATGGGTATGGTTGGTGCTGAACGGGTATTTAAAGTTTTGGATACTGATGAAACCACGGTAAATGAAGGGACTGAGAAACCAGCCAAACTGGAAGGAAATATTAAGTTTGAAAAGGTTTGGTTTGCCTATAACGACGAGAACTATGTGCTGAAAGACCTCAGCTTTGAGGTACAGGCTGGCGAAACGGTTGCTTTGGTTGGTGCAACCGGGGCAGGCAAATCTTCTACCATTAATATCCTGAACCGCTTTTATGAGGTGAAAAAAGGAAATATTACTGTTGATGGCATCCGCATCGAAGATTTTGAACTGGATTATCTGAGAAGTCACATTGCGACCGTACTTCAGGATGTTTTTTTGTTTTCGGATACTATTTTAAACAACATCACGCTCAACAATCCCGAAATTACCATAGAAGAGGTAGTAAATGCAGCCAAAAAAGTTGGTGCACACGAATTTATCGAACGTTTGCCCGGCGGTTATCAATATAACGTAATGGAAAGGGGAGCTACACTCTCAGCTGGTCAGGCGCAATTGATTTCCTTTATCCGTGCACTGGTACATAATCCCGCCATTTTGGTCCTGGATGAAGCCACTTCATCGGTTGATACCGAAACCGAATTGCTGATTCAAAAGGCTATTGATAATTTGATGGAAGGTCGTACTTCGATCGTAATTGCCCACCGTTTGTCTACCATTCAAAAGGCCGATCAGATTATTGTGCTCGATAAAGGTGAAATCAAAGAAAAGGGCACACACCAGCAGTTATTAAAACTAAATGGTTACTATAAAAAGCTTTATGATCTGCAGTTTTCTTCTAAGGGGATAGCTAAAGTTTAACTATTCTCATCACCGTTTGATTAAACGGCTATGATAAAAAGCTTTAGGATGTTGACGTATGTCTGAAAGCATTTACATAATTCCTTAAAAATGATTATGTTTGAGTTCGCAACCAGCCTAATCATTGAACACCCAGAGAAATAGTGAGCACAATCATGTCCTTTTTGACCTATTGAAGCAGGGAGATGAGGCTGCATTTGGTAAAATTTACAATCTCTACTGGGTAGAACTCTATAATGCTGCCTATAAACGACTGCCCGAAAAAGAGAAATGCCAGGATATTATCCAGAATATTTTTACCGATCTGTGGAACAGAAAAGCTGAACTCGATTTAGAAAATCCATTGGCCTATCTGCATACAGCAGTCCGTTTCCAGGTGTTGAAACACATTGCCAGAAGTCCGAAGAACAGTTTTTTTGCCAACTCATTCGAAAAAGAATTGATTTCACCCTTACAGGCTGATGGCATGTTGCTGGAACGGGAAGTATCGGAATTAATTGAATTATTTATCAAAGCCCTTCCCGAAAAACGCCGAAAAATATTTGTATTGTATTATTTCGAAGGTTTATCTACTGCACGGATTGCCATTGAGCTCGATATTTCGCAAAAAACCGTTCAAAATCAGCTAACCACTGCAACGCAGGCCTTGCGTTTAAGATTAACGCATCTGTTTATGGTAGCTTCTGTTATAATTTCTGCTGTTTCCAGGTAAATTTATTCCTTTTTTAGATTTTTTTTGAAATATTTTAAAATTCTTTTGGGATATTTTCATCCTTCTGGTACATCTATATAAAAGCCAGAAAAAATGACGTCGTTTAATTACCAAAAAGAACTGCACAAGATCATCCAGCGTTATGTGTCGGGTACAGCAACGGCAGATGAAATCCTTTTTGTAGAAAAATATTACCAGTATCTGGATAAAAACGCCAATGTTCTCGACGGTCAAAATGCAGATGAACTGGAGAAAATGGCCGAAGCCAATTTTATGGCCATCTGGTCTGAAATTGATCCGCCTCAAAAAACCAAAACCGTTTCCCTTTATAAATACATTTCGGCTGCGGCGGTACTGATCCTCATTTCGGGTCTCACCTTTGTTTTCCTGAATAAAGCAAAGCCGGTTCTTAAAAGCGATACCGCAATAAATAAAAGTCTGGATATTCAGCCCGGGAGCAATAAGGCCGTTTTAACCCTTGCTGATGGATCGAAAGTAGTTTTGGACGAACATACTTCGGCAAAGATCAGCGATAAAGATGGTTTAAAGATTTCGAGAACGGAAGATGGTCAATTGGTATACACGATTCTCGACCAAAGCGACTTAAAAACAAAATCTGTTGTTTCATACAACACCATCCAGACACCCAAAGGCGGGCAGTACCAGGTCATTCTGCCCGATGGTACGAAAGTTTGGTTAAATGCGGCTTCCGCATTAAAATATCCCGAAGTATTTACAGGTGACGAACGCAGGGTAGAACTTACCGGCGAGGCTTATTTCGAGGTGGCTAAAAATAAGACAAAACCTTTCCATGTTAAAAACCAGAACCAGGATGTAGAGGTGCTGGGTACCCATTTCAACATCAATAGTTATATGGACGATCATACCATAAAAACGACCCTTTTGGAAGGAAGTGTAAAGGTAAGTAGTGGTAAATCGGTTAAAATCTTAAAGCCGGGCGAGCAATCTGTCGCTGATGGCAATGGTGTGATCAGGTTAGCTTCCGATGTGGATACGGACGATGAAACGGCCTGGAAAAACGGCCTGTTCCAGTTTAATAATGCCAATCTGAAAAGCATTTTGAGCCAGCTGGAAAGGTGGTACGATATCAACATCGATTATAGCACCATTCCGGATAAAAAATATAATGGTATGGTTCCGCGTAAGGCCAAACTATCTGAAGTATTAAAAATGTTGGAAAAAACCGGAAATATCAGGTTCGTAATGGCCGAAGGAAGAAATTTGAAAGTATTACCGGAAAAATAAAGCCTATGGCAAAAACAAATCAATAAGTTAAAAAGCACAAACCGACCAACTAATCAATTCACACCTAAACCAAACTGAATGTATGAACTTTTACACCAAAGGTAATTCATCCAATGCCCACAAGGCTGCGGGCTGTATTACAAACTATTTTAACCAACCATTTATTAGGACTATGAAACTTTTTATTATTCTAATGACGGTTTTATGCGTGCAGGTAAGTGCTTCGGCATTTTCACAGAACATCAGCATAAACCAAAAAAACGTGCCGCTTGTACGTGTTTTAAAGGAAATTAAACGCCAGAGCGGATATTTCTTCCTTTACGATGCTGATCTGATCGAAAAGCAATCGAAACCGGTAACCATCGACCTTAAAAATGCGGAAATTAAGGATGTACTCACGCAGGTGCTAAAGTCGCAACCTTTTAGCTGGGAAATAAAGGAAAATACGATTTTAATTATGCCTGTTGCCAAAAACAACAGCGCCAAAGCGATTGATGTAAGCGGAAAAATTGTGGATGAAAACGGCAATCCGATGCCAGGGGCAACGATAAAGGTGAAAGGCCAATCGGCTGTTGCAGTTACCGACACCAATGGAAATTTTATCCTCAAAAATGTGGATGAAAGTGCCGTTCTGGTTATTTCTTATATCGGGTATGCCGATCGGGAAATACCCGCCAAAAACCAGTTGGGTACTTTAAAATTAAGCCCTTCGGCTGGTAATTTGAGCGATATTGTGGTAACCGGCTATACCAATTATACCAAAACACAATCTGCAAATGCCACTTCGCTGGTTACAGCCGATAAAATAAATGATGTACCGGGTTTAACTGTTGATCAGATTTTGCAGGGCCGTGTTCCGGGCATGAGTGTAATTTCCACCTCTGGTCAGCCGGGACAAAGTGCAGCTGTGGTAATCCGTGGTATTGGAAGCGTGAACGGTTCATCTACGCCATTATTTGTTTTGGATGGTGTACCAATCGAAGCCGGTTATTTTCAAACCATTAACCCCGAAGATATCGAATCGGCAACGGTGTTGAAAGATGCGTCTGCAAAAGCACTGTACGGTTCAAGAGGATCGAATGGTGTGATTGTGCTAACGACCAAAAAAGGCAAGGCAGGTAAAATTGCGGTCAATTACACTTCGCAATATGGTTTCTCTAATTTAAGCAGACCAAACTTTGAGATGATGAACACCTCGCAACGTTTGCAGTTTGAAGAAGAGGTTGGTGCAAGTTTCGGTCGTAATATCGGTCCGGGCTGGACATATTCTCCTAAAAACCCAACTTACGCAGCAGGAACTGCAGCATCCCGTGCCCGTGCAGATTATATCATCGACAGTTTAAAGCAGATCAATACGGATTGGAGGGATATTTTCTTCCAACGCGGTAAGTTTCAGGAACAACAGGTAAGCATTAGCGGTGGAAATGATAAACTTCGTTTTTATAATTCATTAAACTATTACAGTCAGGAGGGCGTAGCCAAGCGTACAGGATTGGATCGTTACTCATTAAGAAGTAATCTAGATTTTAATGATGGCAAATTTAGTGGAAGTACAAACGTATCCATTGGCTATTCGCAGTCAAGCTTTACTGAAGGCGAGGGTGGAACAGGTGCTGGTACGGCTATGGCTTCGGTTTATTATGCTTTACCTTATGAAAAGCCCTATGCATCTGACGGTACTTTGGTTCACCCGGGAAACAGATCTCAATATTTCATCCTAGATCAGCGCGAAGGTAGTCAGGCATTAGAGCGTTTGCTCAACTCATCAGATAAAACCGATCAGTTGAAATCGATTATCAGTACTTCTTTTGCTTATCAGATTTTGCCTGAATTAAAAATCACAACCAGAGCGGGTATTGATTACCGTCAATCGACTGACCAACAATTTATTAATCCCGATTCTTATTACGGATCGAGAAGTGTTGCCAATACATTGGGTGGAAAAGGAAGGCTAACCGATGCAAGCAGGAGAAATTTCAATATTATTTCGACCACAGGTTTAACTTATGCGAAAAAATTTAACGAGGTACACGATTTTGAAGCATCAGCTTTTTACGAATATGTGTATAACAACTACAATTCATTCGGTTTCAGCGCTTATGGTATTGATGGTCGTTTACCTGAAACACCGGCAGGTGCAACGAATGGTAGTGCAACATTTTTGCCAGGCTTCACCGGTGGAAAAACCAAAAATGCCCTGGCTTCCATTATGGGCGTTGCCAGATATACTTATGACAATAAATATACCCTGACAGGAAGCTACCGCTATGATGGTTCGACAAGAGTTGCTCCACAAAATAAATGGCATGGTTTCTATTCAATAGGTGCAAACTGGAATGTTAAGGGAGAGGAATTTTTGAAGAGCAACGAGTTGATTAACGACTTACGGTTAAGAGCTAGCTATGGTATTACGGCCAGTCCGTTTGGTGGCGATTTCCTGTATCTGCCAACGTATGCAGTGAATACATCTTATGGTGGCGCTCCGGCTTTAAGAGCAACCACACCAGGTAACGATGCTTTCGACTGGGAATATGTGAAAGAGTTTAATACCGGTTTTGATTTAGCTATGTTCAAAAACAGGTTACGTGTTACGGTCGATTATTATAATAGAAAAACCACCAATATGTTTATCAATCAACCACTTTCGGCAACATCCGGCTTTAGTGAGTTAAACCTGAGTGCCGGTGTAATGAGAAACAGAGGAGTGGAGTTTGACGTGAGTGGAGATGTAGTTAAAAACCAGGATTTTATTTGGACTATTGGCGTAAATGCCGGTTATAATAAAAATAAAATTTTGCATGTTACCGATTTAGTCGACTCCTATCCTGATGGCGATACCCGAATTTTAAAAGTAGGGTTGCCTTATGGCACTTATTATGCGCCAAATTGGGCCGGTGTAAATCCGCAAACAGGAGAACCTCAATATTATAACCTTGATGGATCGATCACAACAGCCTATAATGTAAACACACAAAGCAATACCAATTCCGGAAGTTTATATCCAACCTTTACGGGAGGTTTTAATACTTTATTAAGCTACAAAGGCATTACTGCATCAGCATTGTTTTCTTTCGTATCAAACGTAATGCGCTGGAACAATGAAGATTTTTACAATGAAAACCAGCGATATGCAACCAGTAACCAAACGGTTAGGATGCTGGAAAACAGATGGCAGGTTCCCGGAGATACAGGAAATGATGCGATTTTACAAAAATTCGATCTTCCAAGAAACTTTACTTCAAAAGATATTCAGGATGCTTCATTTTTAAGATTAAGAAATGTAAACATTGGTTATTCTTTACCAAAAAGTATATTGGAAAAAACCAAAATCATTAGAGGTGTTAAAATCTTCGTTCAGGGACAGAACTTATTTACCTGGACCAAATGGAGAGGGTTAGATCCGGAAAACAATGCTGTTTATGGCCGCTTCCAATATCCTAACACCAGAACCTATACAGCAGGTTTAAACGTTAACTTTTAATAATTACAGCAATGATTCATAAAAAGCTGATGCTTCAAAATCGTGTACCTCGTTAAATTTTTTCGCATAAGTTAAACCTGTGGTCGAAATAATATTGAAATTTCTCCTGCTTGCATCGGT
>JGI24806J26614_1000267_pt1 | contig 14331 bp, 14 predicted proteins | sample Kansoi200umMDA_FD_26614 | JGI IMG/M metagenome (IMG submission 26614)
CTTTTACTGGCTGGTATGCTACTAACATCTTTGTATTATTCGCTGTATCAATAGTTGATCCGGCTTGTCCTTTTGTAGCATCCTTAAAACTACTTAGATTGGCAAAAGACTCAGGAGTTGTACTTTTATTTATATCAGAATCTGCTACTTTTTGTCCATTACTATCTACATAAACAACACGTGTATTATTATTACCACCGTATAATGAAGATGTAACATTAAGCGTTTCAAACTCTTTATTTAAAGCATTAAAATCAATACTACCCGCCCATACTCCAGCAATAGTGGAGTTATCCATTAAAGAATATACAGGAACAGCAATTACAGCTTCTCTGGGATGAGAAGCAGCTGTAGCAATTATAACATTTCCTAAATAGGTATCACTTGTTTTAATTGCTCCTTGGAAGTAATCTCTAAACGCATAATTGTTTGCAGTTAGTGCTTGTTGTGTGGAAAAAGGCTCAAGAAAATACATGTCCCCATTCGGCATAATGAAGAAAACTTTGTATAAACCACTATTGCTATCTATTATATTCTTAGCTACCTGTCTTTTTTCAACGTCTGCTTGTTGTGGTATTCCATGTAATATATTTAATGTTTGATTTAGCAAATGAGCATAAGAGACATTTTTTACTTGTGGTAATTTACTTGTTATTTCAAGAATGGCACCTGCTTTTTGAAGACGATTTTCGAGGTTCTTTGCTAAGATTTTTGTAATTAGTACGTTATTTTGTATATTGTTTGAATCAGTTGTGTTATTAACGTTAACCTGAGCGTATGCTAGCTGTATTTGTATTGCAAATGTTGACGTTATAAGTATGAGAGTAAAAAATGACATAGCAAGGCCATATGCTATGAATTTAGTAATTCCTTTCATAATCTCACTATCTGAAAATTATAGAAAAAAACTATTTATGTTTTATAGAAGACTCTGAAGAATGTTTGTTACCCGAAAGAAGACCATATACCTGTGAGATGAATCATAATTTCTTCCAGCAACCATAATTGACTATTAGCTCTCCATATTGATAACTATTACTTATAATACTAACAACATTTCAGCTAGCTCCCCGTTTGTCATAATATACTCCAAAATAGTAGTAGGCGAGTCGCATTATTTGGTTGGTAAGAAGTATTGCAGAAGATGTGAGTGTTACTTTATCACTAAAAAGATATTTTGTCAATGTTGTGGAATGCAGTTAAGAGGTACCATCAGAAAGAGAACATAAATAAAAACTGAATATGGGAGGAAAAGGAAATTAAGATTAGGGATTGTATCGAAGCCTCCTTGGCTGCATGACTCAATCTAACTATTTGTCTGAAATGTAAGAAGACACGATTTACATCAAGAGTGGCTGATCGTCATCAGGGAGAGCAAGAACTTTGAAGTAACTGAAGAGCCAGCCGAAGACCCAGACCCTAATGCAGCAGATTCAATAGCAGGATTCGAACTTCCAAGTCCATTTGGGAGATAGATAGGTTCACTCAGAAAGCGGGCGCTAAAGAAAGTAGAGAATGCATTAGAATAACTAACTTTATCTTTTTTTATTGACGAGATAGATGGATAATAGATTAAACAAAAAATAAAAAAGAAGTTAATAGGCTCGTAATTCTATTGTCCAAAGATTCCACCTAATTGTTCCAGTGGTCCCTTTTGTGTCTGATTCTGTGCTCCTCCGGTCTGGTTGCCCCCTGTCTGATTTTGTTGCTACTGGGTTTGATTTTGTTGTTACTGTCCTTATTGACCTTGTCCTGTTGTTTGATTTGCTTCTCCTGCACTTACGATTGTTTGATTAAATGGTACAGTTGTCTTATTCACTAGTATAGTTGTAGCATTACCTGTAGGAGTCACCATTGTTTTATTTTCGAATCACGATAAGTTAGTAGCAGCTTGTGATTGGGTAAGGTTCTCTAGAGGTTGAAGTGCTTGTTGGCTGACTGGTTTAGTAGTCTGGTTGACTGTTACGTTTGTCTGTTGTGCTGGTATAGTTGTTTTATTTAAAACAGCGGTTTTTGGCGGGTCTGTGACTTGTGCACCAGTCTGGTTCGGTGACGATGATGATGCCCCAGTTGTTGTCTGATTGTCTTGAGCAAAAGCAGTAGAATCAAGAGAGATCGCTAAACTTCCAAATGTCAAGAGTATTAGATGAGTGATTGCTATGCTAATCGTATGTTTTTTGTCCTTATTCTTTTGTTGAATATCAGAAGATATTTCCTACATAATACGACATGAAATTTAACCATTGTTACAACCAAAAGTCTACCCGATCATTTCTACGAAAAAAGGGGAAAAACTCCATAAGTGACTAATATTGCGAATGAGTAATCAAACCGATAAATAATTTAGTGTGTAAAGTCACCTTGATGAGTACATATGATGATACTGTTTCTTCACCGTCTTACATAGAAAGACCACGACAGGATCAATGGATGTTGATTACTCTATCTCTAAAGCAAATATTCCTTCCTTTAGGAAAATCTTAGTCCCTGATGATGGAAAAGAAATATCAAATAAAGCACTTAGTTATGCGATTTATATATCAAATCTTTCTGGAGCAGAAATTGTCATTCTGCGTGTAATAGGAGATGTAGACAAGTTAGGAGATACTTCAGTTAAAGTATCTCAGGACGGTACAACAATGAAGAATAACAAAAAGGATCTGAGAAGAAATGTCGAAGGTGAGTTAGTAGATGCTATGGAAGAGAAAATAAGAAAATGCACACAGGCCGGTAGCAAGAATAAGATATCCTACCAAATAAAGACCGGAAGTACACAAGAGGAAATAGTAAAGGAATGTGAACAGACAAAATATGATTTAATAGTTATGGCAACCTCTCGTCTTGATTCTTGGATGAGATCATTATTTAGTGAAACCAGAAAAACAATAAGTAATATCAATATACCAGTGCTTATAGTGCAATAGAAAAAGAAAGGTATCACTTGGCAGAAATCTAGAAGTAGAGTGTGGATGTAGTAAATCAAAAAAGTATTCTTCCGGTATACTTGTTCTTACGATACTTTGTCTGTTGCTTAAATATAGACTCAGGAAATCTTATCTCAGGAATTACCGTCTTTAGTACATAGTAAGCATTGGCGAAATTTGTTGCTTCTCTGACTATGTAGTCTTCAATTTTATCAACAGATTGCTAGAGGAACCCTATGACGAGGAAGAATCAATTGAAGAGTGCTTTGAGCAAATAGAGCAAGATACAACAGACGAAGAAAGAAAAGCAATATACGAACAGTTGCCAGAAAGTAAGAAAGAATTAGTATAATGATTAAAGACGACAAGCCTTTGCTGAAAAGATTTCCTGCCGAGGAATCGGATGGAAAAAGAGTAATAATAGCTATTGGTATAGGTTTAGCAAAAATGCATCATATGCAATTTCATGAATGGAGGCCAGAATTAGCACCAACTCGAATATTAAAAAATGATTTTCTAAGTAGAAAAATCACATTCATACAATATCAAAATGGATATGAAAAACCTGGATATGGTAAAGTAACAGGATTTAATGAATTAATAGATAGTAGACAAAAAGCACAGCGACTTTTAAAAACACGGAAGAAAGAATATGCCAATTCTCCAACTAAGCATTTAACTCTATTATGCTATTGTCTTGATAAACACATATGCCATAGAAGTTTAATCAAGAAAAAGATTTTAGAAATTGATGAAAAAGAAGAAGAAGCTATCAAAAGTGTAATTCTATGAATAGCAGCAGCAACAGCATCAGCAACCATCAATGCAGAATGCTATACTGAACCTCCAGAAGGAGTAGACACAGCAGGAAATCGAACATATTAAGAAAAATCTGTAAACGAACTTTTGTTAGTTAGTATAGTATTGAGTGTAAGAAAAAAAGCTCATTTTTATTATATATTATTATTGTTACTCACATCATCAAAAAATTAAAAAGTTAAAAAAGGGTCCATATTGTTATATAGAATCTCAGATATATTAAAACATGAACCAAGGTAAAGATGACGAGGCGCACATAACAGAGCCTATTGCTAAACTTATCGAAGGGAAAAATTTCGCTTTTATCTCTACACTAATGAAAGATGGCTCACCACAAGTTACTCCTACGTGGATAGACATAGAGAATAGAAATATTCTTATAATAAATACTGCGGAAGGAAGACTAAAGCACAAGAATGTATCAAGAAATCCAAAGGTAGCAATTTCAGTAATTGAACATAATAATCCATATCACATGGTAGCGATTAGAGGTAGAGTTGTAGAGCAAACAAACGCAGATGCCGATGCTAATATTGACAAACTTGCAAAAAAATACCTTGGCGTGGAAAAGTACCCCTTCCGTTCTCCTAGAGAGAAAAGGATTCTTTTAAAGATAAGACCAGAAAAAGTATTCTATCAACCTCCAAGATAAGTGATCATTGCTATCTTCAAAATAGGAGGCAATATACTGTTAATAGGTCAGACTAAGTTGTTGCTATTTTTTATTCCTTTTAATAGAGACTTCATCATAAATTATATGCAGTGACAAGGAAGAACATAGTAGTAAGATTTGGATGTTATATTTATCAAGAAGGCTTAGAATATAATGAGATTAAAGACATTGTTACAGAATGTGAAAGATTGGGCTTTTATTCCGTATGGCTTAAAGATAATTTTATTCCTTGGACTCGAGCTTATATTTTAGGCCAGAAAGATACAAACAATCAAAATCAAAGAGAACCTATGCTTGAATGCTGGACAACTTTATCTTCTCTTGCATCTATAACCAAAAGAATAAGGCTTGGGGCAATCCTTGTCAATCCTTATAGATCTCCATCTATTCTGGCAAAAATGTTGTCTACTCTAGATATAATAAGTAATGGAAGAATAGAATTTGGATTGAGTGCTGGCTGGTATCAAAGAGAATTCTCATCATATGGTTTTAGCTTTCCAAAAGGTTCTGTTAGGGTAGAAATGCTAGAGGAAAATATCAAAATAATAAAGAAAATGTTAACAGAATCTTGCCCTTCTTTCAAAGGTAAATATTATAGTATAGAAAATGCTATTTGCAATCCGAAACCAATACAGAAACCATATCCTCGTCTCTGGATCGGTGGTGGAGGTAAAAAGACTTTGCAACTTGTTGCAAAGCATGCTGATGCGTGGAACTATGGACTTTGTAGCTACAAAGAATATTTGGAAAAACTATCATATCTTGAGCATTACTGTAAAATAAATAATAGAAATTACGAAGAGCTGATCAAAGGCTGGCAAGGTGTCATTTTCATTGGTAAAGATAAAGATGAACTAAAGAATATGATGACGAAAAATGTTCTAACTGAAGAAGTATGGAAGAGTTCAGACCTACTTATAATTGGAACACCTGAGAAGATATTAAAAGAAATATCAATGTATATAGATATAGGTGTAAGGTACTTTATCATACATTTTCCAGATTTGCCTGATATTAGATCATTAGATCTATTTGCAAAACATATTGTTCAACATTATTGTACTATATAGTATAGATATATTTGATTTGTCCCTNGATGGAGATATGCCTAAAAACATGGCAAACAGAATTTAAAGTAGGNGGGATCCCTTGTAAATTGTCTTGTCACAACATCATGTAACTAGAAGTTCAAAAAAAATAATGGAAGAATTGACTATTATATCAACATTGACAATTAGGTCTGACTATACATAACGAGCAATTTAAACAAATGATAGATTTTAAAATATGTGAGCTAACTTCACGATAAAGATGAAATTGATAACGAGAAGAATAACATATGCCTGAAAATCAATAACTTTATTCTTTCACAATTGATTAGCTGGAAGAAATATTCAACCCGTGTTGCATGGAAATTGTTTATGCTAGGCGGCGAAGTCTTCTCCACCCTCTCTTTTTGGTGCTTCAATTGATGCCCTTCTCAATCATAAGGGATAGATATTTGGACAAGTTATAAACAAATATTACTTGATGGAATAATTGCAATTATGTTTGGATTATTCTTTAGGATATTGTTATTATATATTGAAAAATAAGTAAAAGTATTAAATGGATGGGTAGCCATACATTACTAATAATCATTAAAAATTGATGAGTTAAGAAGAAGAAATGTATAAAATTCTTGATAATCTTGCTACCCATGGTATCGCCTATGATAATGATGATAATGATAGATATCCTATTTCCAAAGATTCGATTTCAGAACAAGAAATCCTAACCTCCTCTGAAAAAATAGATGAAGATGGAAATAAGTGGTTATTATTGATGCTCGAATTCTAAGTGACTATGAAGTAAATGATATAGACGATTATTTAGCTCTATTAGATGCTGCTTCGCATGCTTTAGATCAAAATCATAGCGTTGTTATTTGTTGTGGAGCAGGTATATCAAGAAGTAATGCTATAGCATTAGGAGTACTAATGAAGCATTTTCATATGGATTTCTATGATGCAGTGGATTTAATAGAAGAAAAAGTTCCTATATGTAATATTGATCCATTACACGTTACAGTATTAAAAAAGATATTTAATCTGACTTTGCCTTAATTGGCTTCTTCGATTCAAATGATGCAATATTGCAAACTCTTGTTTTTCATTTGCGGCAGAAGTGAAAAGAGGAGATAGTGGAGATATTTACCTAATATTATAGGAATAGAGAGAGAATTTTGTTGTATTTGTCATTACTTGAATTAATACTAGTGTAACATTAACTAACTAGAGGATTCAATTATTATAGTAAGAATGGCAATAGTTGATTCAGAAACACTTGTAGCTCAAACACAAGACAGAATATGGAGAGCACTAAAAAGGCATTATCAATATGATTCATCTTTACAAGCTAGCCAAGATTTTCTTCTTAACCATGTAAATACAAAGATTCCACTTGTAATTATGTATGCAGATCTAGTTGGTTCAACTAATATGAGCATGAATTTACCTGTAGATAAATTTGTTACAATAATTAGAGCATTTTCCTATGAAATGAATTGTATTGTGCGAAGTTATGGTGGTTATGTGTTAAAGTACGTAGGTGATGCAGTGATTGCTTTTTTTTCATCTGGCTACAACAAATTACTAGCCTGTGATAAAGCAGTCCAATGCGCAAAATCCATGATAACTGTAATTAAAAATGGAATTAATACTATATTAAATCAATATGATTATCCAGAACTTAGTGTGAAAATAGGTATAGACGAAGGTAAAAATGTAATTGTACAGTATGGACACGATAAAAGCTCTTTAATTGACGTTCTTGGATATAGTATGAGCATATGTTCAAAAATAACTTCATTAACTACTCCAAACAAAATTACAATAGGTAAAGATGTCTATGATATATTGCATCCAGAAATTAAAACTAAATTCACGGAAGTTAAATATGATATTGGGAGCTGGAAATATTCTGATAAGCAGACAGGTCAACTTTACAAACTTTATACGCTACAAGATTAATTAGTATATATTTTAGTGTATTAAGGGAGTTTATTCATAAGAAAGAGATTTAATTCTATAAGACTGTAGTCTATAAGACTATAGATCTGAAAGGCATTATTATAAGAAATTATAGTAGCTAGGTTTTCCACAATGTAACACAAAATATAGAGTTGTTATCAAAATATTTATCAAATAAGTGTTGTGATATAGATAAAATTAGTAATATTGTGATATCTTCGTAATATGTTACTAATTGCTTTTTATAGGAAGAACTCTACTATCATTGTAAGCGAGTAGAGGAGATAGTAGGGGAGTCTTGTCTGGGGATAAAATCAATAATAGCAATGATTATGGTAATGACTTTACTATCAGCAGCAGAAAGGATCTATCCTCAATAAATCCTCTAACCGAACCTCTACCAGCTCGGTATGAGTTTTACAAACGCTTGAAATTATTTCCTTGGTGGTTGAGATATAATATCGGTATTGCTAAGGAGGCGATTTTAAAGGACAAAATAATTCAATTGGGTACAATGATGGGACTCCAAGATAGATGGATCCGTAGGATAATAAGGCATGCAGTATCAGAGTTCTCAAAGAAGGGACTTGGATCAGATTATTATGGCTATCATAATTTAGATCATGAACTAGAAGCTGCTTACTTCACTTTAATTGTAGCCAATGAACACTATGAAGAGAACAAATTTAGTCAACAGGACATCATATACCTTTTTGTAGCTGCTCTTTTCCATGACTATGATCCTCTAAAACAGTTTGATAAACCCCATGAGGATTCTGTCGAATGGTTCTTGAGAAATGACGATAAGATAAAACGCTTCATTAACGATGTTGGAATAAGCATTGACATTGTAATTGCAATAATACATCGCACTGCATATCCCTTTAGAGGTAAGACTGCAGAACATGCAGAAAAGAGAATAGAGGAAATATTCACATACGCAGGGATTCCCAAGTATGATACGCAGACTAGAGAACATTATAAAGATCTAGGATGGTTTTTGTCTGTTTCAGAACGTATAGCAGGCTACGCTCTAGGTGGTCTTGAACGATCTATAGAACTTGCGCGTACCAATGCTCATGCGCTCGGATGGCACCCATCACGGATAAATGAAGAATCTGTCAAGTACTTTAGCATCTTAAAGGAGGAGAAAAAAATGTTTGAACGAGTATTGTACGCACTCCCAAATGAGTATAAGAAAAACTTCTTTGATAATGTAGCGGCTTTCAAGGAAGGGTGGGCAAAAGAGATCGATATAAGAAATTCACTTAAAAGAAAGGAAATAAGCCTGACAAGTGTGATAGAAAAAATTGAAGGCAAAAATGGCCTTGGGATCGATACAAGAGAATCTGTGCTTAATATATACAGAAAATTACATGTCCCAATAGGCATTAAGAGTGAAAAAAGATTTAGAAAGTCGCTTGGTCGTAGTGATACAATACTAATCTCTCTTCGAGTCAAGAATAATGATGAAGACAGTTCCGGAGAAATTGTAGGTTATGTAAAGGGTGGACGGTTAGAGAATTACCAGCTTAGACACGGCACACATGATGAAAATTGGGGAAAAAAGAACACTGCATATATGGAATGGATCAGTATCAAGCCAGGTTTTTGGGGAGAAACAGGCGGTCATCTCCTTAGATTAGAGTTTCTCAAAGAGGCAAAGCGTCGTGGATATTCCTATGCAACAAGTTATGTCCACCGTAATGTTGTCATGCAAAGAATAAACAAAGGCGAGCATGTTGAAATTGTACAAAAGTATGATCCAGATAAGCTTGATTATTATAGAGCTGATCTAAGTATAATGATCTCTCCATTAGAACAAGCTGTAGAACATAATAAATCTGAAACAGTACAATCAACAGATATGACAAATATGGAAATGGACAAAAACTATCCAATTATAGATTAATCTAATCAATTAATATGTTCTATTAAACAATTAGTTTATGTTATATTTACTATAACCATAAACTCCAGTAATTATAGTTGTATCATTTAAAAAGTTCTGCTATGATAGGAACATTACTTGGTGGTGGATTTCCTGTCTTGTTTTCACTTGATGTCTGATCAACACTAGTATTATTAGCTGTAGTAGTTGTATTGGAAAGAAGCAACAGGACGGCCAACAATGAAGACATGCTGTATAGTAGAATCAAAAAAAGCAGAAAGGTTTAAAAAAGAAACAGAATTGATGTGGTTAGATGGGATTTAACCTTGCCAATAAAGTATTCTGCTACTACACTATAGTAATCGTTGAATTTAATTAAGCAAGATATCACAAAGTAAGAGTCAAAGTATAAAATAACTACAATTCCAAATCTAAAATCAAACAGAATAAAATAGTACTATATGCCTCTACTTTCTTGATTAGAAATAAAATATAGTAGCATGGATTTTATTAGAAGTAGAAAAGGTACTATCTTACTGGGTGTATTGATTGCAGCTTCATTAACAATCTATTTTTCTTTTTCATTATACTTTTTTCCAGTCTTTTATATGTCAAAACCCTTTGTGTCAAAAGCAGTGCCAGTTATAACGAATGTCAAGCTATCTACATCAGAAGTTCCACTTGGAAATTCATTCAATATATCTGTGACAAGCAATAATCAAGGAGATACAGCAGATATTCAGATAGTTTCGATATCCTTCCCTAATCTAACAAGTATAAGTAATAATGATATTATAACAATAAAAAATCATAATTTTCTTCAAAAACCAGAATTTGTTAAAACAGGAGATAAAATAGGGTCTAAATATTCAGGATTATCTAAGGTTACTACTGCAAAATATCCTTCTATCGAATTTTCTAGCAGACCATGGAAAACAGATGCCATTTATCAAGCAGAGATAGAAATAAAGCCACCTGCTGTAGGCAGGTTTGTGATATTAATCAAAGCAGTATCATTACCTCATAATAATGAAATTTCACATTATCCTCACACAGGAATCAAAGACCATCAAGAAGAATTTGTAGAGGCATATTATGTAAATGTAAAGGATTAAATCATTAAATCTAAAGTAGATAATATATAGTCAGAGGAGGCAAGTAGTAGATATCTCATGAATAATAATTTTAAAACATTCTTTAGAAAAGAAAATAGTAGAAGTACCAGCAATATTACATCCACAATACAACTGATGCTGCATTTTAATAAAAAAGCTAAGAAAAACCCTATTATTTGTTATATTTTAGTAAGCCTTGGTGTTTTACTATCTGCAAGCTCTGGTAGTTGGGATATTACAAATCATCTTCTAAACAGACCTGAAACATTCTTTTCTCCTCCCCATGCCGGATTGTATTTAGGAGTGGCTATAGTCCTTTTTGGATCGATAATGATGTTACGTTATTATCGTAGTTCTTCTAATATTAGCAATAATGATCATCGCTATATCAATAAGCTAATGCATTTACCTCTACCTATGAAGTTAGTTACCATAGGAGTTGTCATGTTAGTTTCGGCAGGGCCTTTTGACTTTGCTTGGCATTCTGCTTTTGGCTTAGACGGGCTGCTAAGTCCTTCACACGCAGTACTTACAATTGGTATGGCAATTAGTAGTATTGGAGCTTTATTAGGAATGCTAGCAGGCAATGATTATCAGAATAATAATAATAATAATAATAATAATAATAATCATGAATATAGTAATAAAAGCAGCAAGTTCAATTCCTCTATAGTTGATTCAACAAATAATAATAATAGTAATAATAATAATACAAACCATGCAATATCTCCAATTCTTATAGTTATTGGAATTATTCCAGTATGGATTATAGTTTCTGGACTAATTCATATGGTGTCATTACCATTTTCAGATACAGACTACTTTAAATTTAATCCTGATCCTACTCTAGCTGCAATCATCGCAACCTTGGCCTTTCCATTTATAGTGTCTTTCATTTTGTTTTCTTCATTTGAACTTTCTGTTAAAAGTAGAAGAACAAGAGGTATGTTTGGTATACTCTCTATTACTGGTACAATCTTTATTATCATTAACTTAACTACTGCAATACTTCCAAACGAATATCTAGTTCCAACTATTCCATTTTATATCCTAAATATTATTCCAATTGTAGCAGCGGATATAATATTGTCAAAGTTATCGATACCAAGGACAAAGATAATTAATTATGTAGCAGGTGCCATACTTGGCTCAACGTTTTTTATGCTATATTACCCCTTGATAACCCATACATACAATGAAGTTGTATTAAATCCGCAGGCAGTTTGGCCAAGCCTTACTAGTTCACTATATTTTAAAATGATTGGTGAGATATATCCTTTAATGGTTATTCCAGCCATGGCAACAGGAATCTTGGGCACTATCATTAGTACTAAGATAATTCATCAACACAATAGATAGTACTAAAAATTAAGGTGTTGCAAGATTATTTTTCTTGATATATTAATTAAAGAAAAATTTGATTTAAAAAAGAAGAATGGAAAAGAAATGTTTTCTTGTGTCTTTAGCAATAATTCTTAATTTTATTCCTATTTATCTAAGTTGTTATAGGCTTTCCTTAAAGGTCAATTGTTTGAGATTATAGTCTATCTCCAGATAGTACGATAAAATGTAAGATAGGATAAGAGGTACATCTACATCTTAAATTTTTTTATGTATCTGGAGGTGGATAAAAAATGACATTAGAAAATACATTGACAATAGACTTAGAAAGTATACTGATAGAAAGACCTTTTTAATACCTACAAATTATTCTAAAACATAACATATGCAAATTAAAAGGAATGCGAACGACATACAACAAAATATAGCTTCTGGAACTATTGCCTTTATTTTAATATTAGTAATAACGGTAGTAGCTATAATATCTTCTTTATCTTCTTCCCAAGCCCAAATAATTAGTAATAATAATAGCGGAAACAGTAATATTGAAATAGAAATACTCCAAGCAGATTCCAAACCATATGGTTTAACATATGGGGAATGGACTGCCAGATGGTGGCAATGGGCTTATTCTATACCAAAAGATGTTAATCCAGCTTATGATGATACCGGTAGATACTGTACTCAAGGTCAAAGTGGTCCAGTGTGGTTTCTAACAGGTACGTATGGGCATCCTGTTGACTGTTATTGTACTATACCTTCTGGTAAAGCAATTCTCTTTCCTATCCTAAATTCTGAGTGCTCTTTTGCTGAATTTCCAAATCTTAAGAATGAAAAGGAGCTCCGCCAATGCAGTAAGAAAATGGAAGATACAGTAAATTATCTAGAAGCAAAGGTCAATGATATAGATATTAAAGACTTGAACAAATATCGTGTACAATCACCATTATTCAATTTTACATTACCAAAAAATAATATTGTTAAACTACCTCCACAAACAACAACTCAAGCAGTATCCGATGGTAATTGGGTTTTCTTAAAACCATTTGCTATTGGTAAATATGTGATCTACTTTAAAGGTGGATTAAAAAACATTAATGCTACAACTAGTGCAGAAACAAATAGCAGCAATTATGCTTTTGCTGGTCCATATGGCTGGGACTATCCTGTTACATATCATTTGACAATAACAAACAATAATTGATATAGTTATTAAAATATTTTATATATTCTGTTAATTTATTTAACTAGACTCGATCAAAAACGTTAATGTACATTATCCTATTAGTTGTTCCCATGGCCACTCAATTACAAACAGATAAAATCCGTAGAGAGAGATATCAGATTTAAAATTCTTGTTGGTTACTTATTTGATTGATAATAAGGTTTCCGTAAGTTATAGTTTTATTATCTACGTGTTAACTAGTGTTTGATTAAGTTGTTGTTTTTAATATCAACGTTTTCGCACTACGCAAAAGTATTTCCTGTCTTTCTGTCTATACAAAAACAATTAGAACAGCAAAAAACAAATTAAATGCTACTTTCTGTCAAGCTATCGTATTATCATCTTTCAACTAATGTTCATAATATTTCAAAAAAGTCTCCGTAATAAAATTGATATCATGTACAGATTTTGCCATACGTGCAATTCTTACACAACTCCGAATATCTCCAGACTTTATCCTTTTCCATACTGCATCAGCTGTGGCTTTAGCAATTTCTTCATCGATATTCTGACGCTTAAGTAATTTCACTGTGATATCATAAAATTGCTCGTATGTATATGGTTTAAATTTTATTGGAAAGAATCTGGATTTTAATGGTCGTGTTATATTTGTTATATTATTACTACTTGCGAATACCCATGTCTTCATCTGTATTGTTCTTGTCTTTCCATGTTTTGTTTCTGAAACTATTCCTGTCTCCATTAGATTAAGTAAGAAGGTTTGGTCTTTAGTTGACATTTTATCAATTTCATCTATCAATAGATACTTTGGTTCATTGTTAAAGATATAATCAATCATCCCTCCCTTTGTACTGTTACCACCATCTGTAAAGTAAGAATTTTGTAATTTTGTTAAAGTTTTCATAAATACTGTTTTAGCTGATGCTGGCGGGCCAATAAGCAGTACATGAACTGGGTCATTTGCATTTATAGCCATTCTAAATAATCTTTTGATATCATCATAACCAATAATATCTTCGAAAAGTTTGTCTTTTTCTTCTTCTTGTTTTTCTGATGGTTTATTGTTATTGTTACTATTATTATTAGCAGTAAAAATATCTATTGTAGATAAGGTAGTAGTAATGGTTTCTTTGGTTTTAAACAACCATTTGCGCAAATTCAATTTTTGTCTTGCCACTTGTAGACTTTAAAAAATAACAAAAAAAGAGATTAATTGTCAATTTCCACTAACAAAACAAGGATATATTGACGAGGCTGAGTTATTCTCTCTTTACCAGTATATAGTGTGGTATATTAGATATTGTTGCAGGATATGATGTTTTATATTCCCATCCTAGAGTTATTAACTTCTTTGCTTGTTCAACGTCTGTA
>JGI24806J26614_1000268_pt1 | contig 14325 bp, 13 predicted proteins | sample Kansoi200umMDA_FD_26614 | JGI IMG/M metagenome (IMG submission 26614)
ATTAATTTTCTTTTGTCGGCCTCTTGATTAATAGGAGTATTTTCCAGCCAATTGATTGTGTTGATTAAAGCCGGTTCGCTTTTTACAAACTCTTCCTTGGTAGAAGGTATTGAGGTGAGCAACGGAGCGTCTTGAGCAAAAGAGCTTAGAGAAAGGGTAAATGCAAAGAGTAGAATTAAAACGGATTTTGGTTGGTTCATGTGTTTAGTTTAAGGGTTAAAAATGCGTCGACATCATTATTTTTTGAAATTCGATAGACAACAACTTCATCGTGACACGGTGAATTCTTCACCTGGCAGATGGAGGTGCCTTTCAAGGTTCCAATCAAAAGGGTGTCGATTTTTGATGCTCCTGTTTGAGCGTCGCTAAAATGAACTGCTAAACAAAAGATCACCGCATTAAAGAGGGTTGGTCTTCTCATGATGGTTGTCAATATACAGGTTTTACCTATACTCACCGCTTACATCGCTTCTTTAAATCCGCTGTATATTCTTCTGTTATGGGTTGTCCGCCAAGAGCTGCTGCCAAATCATAATACTTCCAAGCGTTTTTACAATCCTCAATATTCCAATAACAGATTGAAAGTTTATATGTTGTATTTACATCTTTTGAGTCAAGCAAGTAAGATTTTTTCAAATAATAGATGGCAGAGTCAATAGAACGCCTGGCTTCGACTTTTGGATCTTTGACGATGTCGTTCTTTGGCATCGGCATCAAAAGATAGTATTGTCCCATGAAATAAGTTGCCAGGTCTGTTAACAAGTGAGTGCTCGTTGAGTCCATCGTCAAGCCGATTAAATATTGTTCCTTGGCTAATTCGTATTGCCCAAACGCCATGTAGATTGCTCCGTATCCCCAGAAAATATCTGTGTTAGTTGAGTCCAGAAGATACGCCTGGTTAAACCTATACATTGCCGTTTTAAGATCAGGTCTATAGTAATATTGGAACCCAAGATTGATAAGATGGTTAGATGCATCTCGCCTCGTCTTAAACTGGGGCTGAGACATTATTTGTTTAATGAAAGAGGAATCAGCTTGAACTTCTTGTTCTGACTTTGGCAAATGCCCATACCGAGGCAAGAGTCGTTTATTTGTTTTTGATTCATTTTCCCAACCTTCAAACGACGTTTGAGCAAATAGGGTAGCTGCCAGTGAAATTCCAAATGTTGTGAGAAGTAAGAGTTTCATATTTGGGGTGAAAAATGTTTTTGCATATTCTAAAGTACCTGGATTTATTTTCCCTTCATTGAATCATTGAGCATCCCTTCTAACACCTTCAAGTCGATATCTGAGAGTTTATTGATATAAAGACACCCGCCGCCTGTCTTGTGTTTACCGAGTTTTTTTAACGCTGCAGCATGCTGTTGAAGACCTGAGACAAGATATACAGTCAGATTTGCCTTGCGTGGGGAAAAGCCAATTTTGAACCAATCCACTTCTCTTTCCGTCGCAGGACTCTTATATCTCTTATCACCAAAGCCGATAATTGAGGTACCCCACATTTTGGGTTTTTCTTTCGATGCTTTTTCCAATAGCTTAAGTAAAACGAGACTGTCCTTTCGTTTTTGTTCATCCGGAACTTTAGCAATAAATTCTTCAACACTTGAAGAGGTAGGTTTGGTCTTAATTTCTGCCACTTTGCCCATGGGATTATGATTTTAGTTGTATTGCTAGCCAGAACGGCTATTTAAATTTAGTTATGTTTAAGGCATAAAGCAATAAGACCCATGTTGGACCGGCTCCTTAGCATTCATGACTATCACTCTGAAATTACTTCCAGTTCCTCACCGTACATTGGCCTACCATTATGGTCAATGGGAATAATTCCATATTGATAAATTCCCTGGGCCTCTTTTCTCGACAGAGCATCCACGAATTTTGAAAGATCCTCGTCTGATCTAAACGAGAAGTGTTGGAGACTTTCGGTTTCTCCTTCAAATGTTTTCTGTTCCGCTTGCGTGAAAATAGTTCTGCTGTTCACCTTCCAGGAGAGGTTTCTTGATTTGGACTTTAGGATAGTACCCGTTTTTAGTCCATTGGTTGAATGCTTTAGATCTACAAGGATTTGTTCCTGGAAATCTAGCTTCCAACTTTCATATGCTATCACGTTGATCATTGTCGTCCCGAGATTAAGTGAGAAGATCACCGGCGGACGTGGAGCATCCTGCATTTGGCGAAGTAAGCATCAGCCGCCCGATTTAAAGATGTCAAATTTAGTGCAAACGGACTGGCGCCAAATCAAATGTTGTGGACAATACTTTTCCAACCATCAAAAGGTTTTACGGTAGCACAATTCGGACCGCCATCTTTACCGGTGCCCGGAACTTTTGTGGTAAGAATTTTTTGGCCGGACAAATTATTGATCACGGAATTGGAAATGCCTGTCAATGGAATCTTTAATCTGCGGCTCCAGGGCGTACCTATTTGTCCGGCGTAAGTTCCAATATCGATGTAAATAAAACGCTCCCCCGAAGGACCTTGAACAAAGGGCCCGGAAAATGTATAATTCCCTTTCCCGTCAGCTTTTGCAACAATGGTAATCTCGAAAACAAGATCGGAAGAACCGGCTTTTTGCTTTTGAATAGTCTCGTAGGCATTTCCTTTTCCTTTCTGAACTCCATACTCAACGCCGTTGACCGGTTTTTCGAGAACGATTCGAAGTGTTATCTCTTTGTTCATTTTACAAGTAAGAGACCATTAAGTTAGTCAGGATTCTTTTCTCAATGATTGCGTTCCTATTGTTTCGGTCTGGGTTCATGATGACGCTATTCGTTCCGCCTCATTCTTCAGATCACGTGCGTAAGTTTCAAAAATTGGCTTGAAATCCGGGAGTCGGTTTTTAATGATCGCGAACACAAATCCGCTAAATTTTTCCTCCATTATGAATTCAGTCAATCCAGTATCGCATTGTCTTATCTCAAAGGTGCGTATTCCTTTAAAGATTGGAGCAATTCCATCGCTCCATGTCATATGCTTATTTACTTCAACATCCGAAATCCTGGGTGTGAATGTGCGCCTTGTGCCGGGAACGTGAATCCGTATTCGTTCCCCTTCCCGGATGTGGCCGTCAATTGAGCTTACTGTTGAATTCCAATGTGAGAATCCCTTTGCATCGGTGAGCAGAGCCCATATTACTTCCGCCTTTGTATGAATTTTGGCTTCGACCCTGCATTTCATAGAAAAGCTGTCTTTCGCTTGCGAGAATTCAATCTCTTCCGTTTTCATATTCTTAATTTATTTTTTGAACCCCAAAATAAATTAAGGAGAGAATAGAAGAAAACAGCATATCGGCGGGAACTCCATAACAGTCGGTGAATTCCACAATACTTTCGGTATATTCAAAAGACTCCCTTTACTCCTTGAAAACTTATTTACTGGCTGTTATTGGATTCCAAATACTCTGCGACGGCTTCGTTCCTGAAACCGACTCTAACATCGAGAATATCGCTTCATTTTCCGTCATGCCACTCTGCTCAACAAGTCTTTTAAATCCCATATTTCCCAACGCAAAGAGCGAGGTCAGATTACGGAGCAAACAAGATCCTCTAGTCGCTTATAAAAGCATTTTACCCTTTGCCCGCATCAACTATTTTGGGTGATAAACAAGTAATACACTTCCGCTTTTAAACGTGCGTGCATTGACGAGCTTCAGTTCAAGGTTTTGAGAGATATCATTTAATATTTGTTTGCCTCCTCCGACTATCACTGGATGAATCATCAACTCGTATTCATCAATCAAATTCTTTTCAGCCAATTGGCTGATGACGCTGCCACTTCCCAGGATGGTCATGTTCTTTCCGGCATCCTTCAATTTTTTTACTTCTTGCGCCATATTATCTTTTACTATTCTTGTATTATTCCAGTCGGCTTTTTTCAATGAACGGGAGAATACAATTTTTTCGGCCTTATTCATTCCTTCAGCGATTTTCGGCGCGCTTTTCCGCGCAGCTTCGGTTGGCCAAAAGCTAGACATCATTTCATACGTCACTCTTCCAAATAAAAGTGTATTGCCAGATTGAAGACTCTCTGCAGCAAATTCATTCTCATCAGGGGAATCATTTTTTGCCCAACTCACATCTTCTTTCTTCCCTTTAAAATTGCCGTTCGCTGATAGAAAATTATACACGATTAATCGTCCCATAAATCAATGTTTTAAATATTGGGAAATGGATTGTCAATGAGTATGACAAACGAAGTGCCGTGAATTGGACAGTTGAAGTATCCCAACTTTCAGCGGGCAGAGAGGTGGTTAGTAGTTGAGATCGTTATCTGTAGTCGGTTCTAAATCCTCCTAACAACGTACACAACAAGAACGATTATTACCAGGAGTATCACGATGAGCACCACGCCTGTCGAAGCGCTGGGAGCTGCGTTGGCACCGGGAGAGTCGTCGGAATAACTACCGGGACGTGAGAGTTCATAGGCGATCGATTGGCTGGCCTTATTATATTTTTCGAGGTATTCGTCAATTTCTGACGGATCAACATGATCCTTCAGGTTTTCATAATCATAGCTCAAATTGAATTGCCTGTATTTGTAGGAATACTCAGATTTCATTTTGAAACCACTGCAACGAACATTGTTTTCAGATTCTTCGCCCTGCCAATCGTCGGGCAGATTGATTTCAATTTCTTCTTTGTATTTAGCAGGATAAGAGAGATGGAATGGCATCTTACGCGTCACGTCCTTTGGCTTAGTCATAACGCCATTGATCACATAGGGCTCAAAAGTCACTCGCTTCTTTCCTTTCGAATTCTTCCAGATCTCATGAATGGAATAATATTCCCAAACAGTAAACACACCAGTTGAATCATTGCTGGAATAAGTGAGACTGTCCGCTTCAATCTTATCAAAATAGTTAGCGTAATATTTTCGGTTCGACTCCTTCATCTCATCGTTACTGCTCGTGTTCATACTCCTTCTCATATCGTCAGCAAAAGTTCCGGTGTAGTCCGTAACAACCGTAAGTTTTGCATCTCCACGCATGTTCGGAATGTCGAAGGTCTCCTTCACTTTAGTAAGACTATTGTCGCGAAATGGGATCATCGTTAGCGAAGTAGTGGTATCGGTGATCACGAGGCCCCGTTGATAGTCGGGGTAGGAAATGTTTTCCAAACGACCGCGTTGATAAGATATAGTTGGATCGAGCCAATAGAATCTATTATCCAGCTTTACGCGAACTGTTGCATGATCAAATACTGTAGGTGAAGGTAACCACGCGTCGATGGTTTTCTTATATGTTGTGTTGATAAGAACAGGGTCGGCTTCAATGCCCATGCTATTCAAAATCGAACAGAGCAAAAAAGATTTGTCTTTGCAATCTCCATATCGCTGCGCAAAGATTTTGTTGGGGGGAGAGGGCTTGTGCGAATTGACGCCCATTTCAAATCCCATGTACCTAACATCATCCTGGACAAATCGCAAAGCGGCAATGATCTTGCCTTCATTGGTGGCATAGGATGCATTGATTTCCTCGACCTTCTTTTTCAAACCAGGAGAAGGTTGTGAATTCTTTGGAAACAGCGTTCTTGCCCAGTTGTTCACTTCGCTCCAGTTGTTATATTCACTAATCATGATCATGGAATACAAATCGAACCATGATGGCACATTGTCTTGCAACTTTAGCGCCGACAGGTTGCTGATCTTCCATTCATAACTTGTATTGCCATCCTCAGTCTTTACTTCTGGTTTTATTTCTATAAGACTATTCTTGATATTGATATTTCTTCCGGGAGGAACTATTAGTTTGTAATACAAATTGTACAACGGGGAAGAATAGCTGGTATTTAGTATTCTGGAGAATTTGCCATTGAATATTGGATTAAATCCTTTCACGGTGTAACTATATTCAATGATATCTCCTTTTCTCACATCTTCTAAGAAAACAACTGAGGAAAGCGAACCATCGTAAGAATGCCTCGCCAATTCCAATTCCTGTTGAATGGTTTTTATTTTAGATAGATCGAGCTGGTTGATAATTTCTTGCCCCCGACGGATCCTGATAAAATGAAAGATCAGTCTTGAATAAGAAGGATCGTAGCTAAACGACAATTCAGAATTATTCTGAACCCCTGCCTCAGATATTATTTTATAAGCCCTGTTATAATAAGCGGATTCATCTTTTAAATTAAACTGCACTTCAGAAACCAGGTCAATGGATCCGTATTCTGCCTGTTTGTCTAAGGAAGTGTTGGAATAATCATACTCATGCCTGGTCACCCAGGAAGGTTCAACTGCCTTGGTTGGTTTTGAATTCTGAGCCAGCACTTGCGAATTCAGCACCAGCAATGCAACGAGGAGACGGACGAGGGGTTTCATGATTATCAAAAATATTCAAATTACCCTCGATTTTTTAATGATCCTGGTCAAAAAAGTGCTTAGCGAGCGAACAAAATTGAACCTATATCGAAATAGGGAGTTGCTAATTGCCAATTGCTTATTGCCTATTTCGGAGCGAAGCGATTTAAGAAATAACAATATTTACGACTGTGGGGGCGGGCTTCTACTGCTGTTGCTGCATCTCAAGATATCTACGATACGAGTTGACCGGCACTACGGGATTCCTTACCTGGTATGTGAAACTGGGAATCGCTTCGATTTTTTCATCTGACTTAGCCACTCCATTTTGAATGACCACTGAAACTTCGAGCGTGTGTTCTGCTGAACCTTTGTACGTTCCCTTGACAGGAGTGCAATCAGAAAAATTTCTACCTACTGCCAACCGCACGTGTCTGTCACTGACGATACAGTTGTTGGTGGGATCTAAACCTAGCCATCCATAATAAGGAATATAAGCATCCACCCAGGCATGCGTTGCTCCCTCACCACGCAGATCGTGATTCTTCGGGCAGATGTAACCACTCACGTATCGGGCGGGGATTCCCGTCATGCGCAACATGAGCAACAGCATATGTGCAAAGTCCTGGCAAACGCCGGCTTTCAATTCCCAAACCTCATCAATGCTGGTCTCCACCGATGTTATGCCTTGCTTGTAATCAAACGTATCATATACAAATGAGGAAAGCGCTTTGGCCACAGTGAGCGGAGTGGTGGCTTTTTTCAGAATGCGATTGGCTTCTCCAATGATTTCTTCACTGGCATTGAATATTTCCAGATCCAGGAAGTCCATGAAGGGAAATTGTTCACGCATCTGCTCAAGGGTTTCCCACTGTTGTTGTGACGGCACTTCATCAGTTGGCAATTGAACCTCCGAGGTGCGCACATCAATTTCAGAGTGTATTCTCAGCTCATTATGCGATTGGATGATGGTAAATATTCCAACCTGGTTTCCATAATAATCATTGAAAACTTCCACCGATGGATTTTCGCTGATGTCTAAATCGTGGCGCTTCACTTCCTGTCGGTCATCATGAATGGGATACAGCAGGATCTGGTTGGCGCTGTCAATAACAGGACTGGTGTAAGTGTATCGCGTTATATGTTTGATATGATAGTCGGACATAATTAATTACAAAAATCATTGAATTCATCCATTTCCAAAATAGTAACGATTGAAAGCTGTGGCAATGTTGAAAATTTCGTTCCTTGAGTGTTCCAAAAATTTTCTCAGGGTAGCAGAATCGGCTTGTTGCATGTTACTGTAGCGAATATTGTTCCTGATTTTCCCGATCTGGAACTCAACTTCCCTGTAGTTTTCGGGTAAACTCTCTGTTTTCAGTCGCTCAAAGAAACGACCAAGTTGATGAAGACTGTATAATACGGAATGTGAAAAATCGGGATTGTAGAGAATTTGTTCAACAACGTGTTCTGTTGCAATTTTTCCTCTATAAGTCTTCAGGTAGAGTTCATATCCCGATAGGGAATAGAGCAGGTACCTGAGGGCCGGGGCCTCCACTGGTTGTTGAAGATTGTAGCCAAGCTCGGTCAGTCGCGCATTTAGCATATCAATAGACAGGATAGCGCGCTCAAGGAATCGGCCGATCTGGAGATAATTGAATCCTTCTCCTCTTGCCATAGTAGTATCAACGGTGCCATAATACAACATCCCATGCCTGATCAATGAATCGAATGCCGTGACCGGGTCACCATATTTGATCTGGTTATGGATTTGTTGATCTCTAACAAGATGATGGTAATCGTTGAGGCATTGCCAGACTTCTTTGCTGATATGATCCTGAACAGCCCTGGCATTCTCACGTGCGCGGTAAATATTATTACTTACTGAAGAAGTATTATTGGTATCCAACACAAGATGGTCCAATACTTTTGGAGAATAATTTTCGATCATCTCCGTTTGCTCAGGCGATACGTCGCTGTACAATCGCAAAACTGATTTCCAACTGAAGTTGCTGACCTCATCCTGGGAAGAAACATAGTTTGTTCGCAACAGTCGCAACACACCGTTGGTGCGTTCGATGTAACGGGACATCCAGAAGATACTATAGGCTACTCTACTAAGCATTCAGTTGATAGATGACAGATGACAGTTGACAGTTGACAGTTTTCGGTTTTCGGTTACTGGTTACTGGTTGCTGGTTGCTATACCTCCATTTCGGAATTTGATTCCTAAATTCAGCCTGCTTCTCTTTTTCCAGAAAATAATCTGGAAGACATTAGGAAGAGGATATGGAACTAATATCATGACGGCTGTAGATCAAATTCATAGACCATTAACTTCTTGATCATAATAAACAAGCAACGAATATGAAAAGTAGCGACCAGTAACCAGTGCCCAGCAACCATTAACGTCTACTACTCACCACTCACGACTCTCGATTCTCGCCTCCGATTCACGATTTGAAATTCGATGATCGTTGATCGATGTTCGATGTTCGGAGGCCACGGGATTCCGGCCATAGGCCAACGGCCAACGACCATCGCCTCCCTAACTCAATACCCACGTATCCTTACTTCCTCCACCCTGTGATGAATTCACGACCAGTGATCCTTCCCTCAATGCAACCCTGGTGAGCCCACCGGGGACAATGTCAATACCATCGGGTCCATAAAGCGCAAATGGCCTGAGATCCACTCGACGCGGCTGCAATAATCCATTGATATAACAGGGAACAGACGACAAACTGATGATCGGCTGTGCGATATAGGAACGCGGATCCTCTTCGATTGCTTTCTTGAAAAGATCTATTTGCAGATCGGTCGCTGTGTTCCCGATCAGCATTCCATATCCGCCCGATTCATTTGTTCGCTTGATCACCATCTGGTCCATCTTATCAAAAACCATTTGCTTGTTTTCCGGAATGGCCAATTGATAAGTAGGGACATTTTTCAGTATCGGCTCCTCGTTCATATAATAACGGATCATATCAGGAACATACGCATACACCGCTTTATCATCTGCAACACCATTGCCCATTGCATTCACGATGGCAACGTTTCCCTTTCTATATGCCGCATAAATTCCGGGAACGCCGAGTGTACTGTCGGAACGGAAAACAAGCGGATCAAGAAAATCATCATCCACGCGACGATAAATCACATCCACCTTCTTCAAACCAATCGTGGTTTTCATGAAGACCTGGTGATTGTCTACAACAAGGTCACTTCCCTCCACCATTTCGATACCCATCAACCTCGCCAGCGTAGTATGTTCGAAATAGGCTGAATTATATATCCCCGGCGTGAGCAGGACAACAGTTGGATTACTGACACCGCCGGCAAGGGCCATGAGATTTTTCAACAACAGGTCTGGATAATCTTTTACACTTCTTACATTATTCCTGGGAAGAAGATCAGGAAAGATCCGATAAGTGATACTCCGGTTCTCAAGCATGTAAGAAACACCTGATGGCGTACGCAGGTTATCCTCCAGTACGTAGAATTCACCGTCATGATCACGGATAAGATCGATGCCCGATATGTGAGTATAAATATCGAATGGAACATCTACCAGCATCATCTCCCGAAGAAAATTGGGGCAGGAGTATATCAACTTCGCGGGAATTATACCATCCCTTATGATGAATTGCTGGTGGTAAACATCTTTTAGAAAAATGTTGAGCGCCTTTAATCTTTGCTTAATTCCTTTTTCAATCTGGCACCATTCTTCCTGCCTGATGATGCGTGGTATTATGTCGAAGGGAAAAATCTTTTCAATGCCCTCGCCACTGCTGTAAACAGTGAAGGTGATGCCCTGGCTCATGAAAAGTTTTTTCGCCAGTTCATCCTTGCGATTCATTTCTTCTGCAGAAATGCCTTCAATGGCTGAAACAAAATTGGAGTAAGCTGGTCGCACCATGGAGCTTCCGAACATCTCATCCCATACCATTGTTTGTGGCCTGTATGTTTGCAACAGATGACCATCCATAATTGACACTATTTATGCATGCAAACAATCGTTGGGGAAGGCAGGATATTGCGTCCACCTTCGCTCCTCACTTCCTTCGGAGCTTCGGCTGACAAGGTTATATTTTCAATTTACAGAATTATTTCGATGAGGCCGGTGAGGATGGAATTTTTTTATCGGTAATCTTTGCAATATGGAATATAAGTTACTGGGAAGATCGGACTTAAGGATCTCGCGCATCGGCTTTGGGGCCATGTCGTTGAAAATGGGAGAGGAGGCAAATGCCAATCTGCTTCATGCTGCGATTGCAGGTGGAATCAATTTCATTGACACCGCCGATTTATATGAGAAAGGCCTGAATGAAGAGGCAATCGGAAAGGCATTGAAATCCAAACGGGACGAGGTCATCATCGCAACCAAGGTCGGAAATCAATGGAGGGCAGATGGAAGCGGGTGGGACTGGAATCCAGACCCAGTCTACATTTTATCCTGTGTTGAAAAGAGCTTAAAAAGACTGCAAACTGACCATATCGATCTCTATCAATTGCACGGGGGAACACTGGATGATCCCATAGACGAAGTGATCGAAACATTTGAATCATTAAAGCAGCGCGGTAAGATCAGGCATTATGGAATCTCTTCCATTCGCCCGAATGTGATACGTGAATATGTGAAACGATCATCAATTGTTAGTGTGATGACCCAGTATAGTTTATTGGATCGTCGACCCGAGGAAGCAACACTGGACCTTCTCCAGGAAAACAATATTGGCGTGTTAGTTCGCGGCGCGGTGGCACAAGGGATCCTGGTGAACAAACCGCCAAAAGAATATCTCGGTCATCAACCGAATGAAGTTGAGAAGGCTGTAATGGCAGTAAAAAAAGTTTCTACAACTAGAACAAGTGCCCAAACAGCGATACAATTTGTGCTGCATCATCCCGCAGTTACATCAGCTGTTGTTGGAATGAGAACGATGGAACAATTGACGGAGGCGGCGGAAGCATTAAATGTAAATGCGATCACAGAAGAAGAATATCAAATGCTTCAGAAATCCATCCAGGGGAATTTATATGAGGTGCATAGGTGAAAGCAAATTTCAAATTTGTTCCGATGGCTATACGCATTGAACGGAGATTTCGTCAGGGATCACGCTCCGTCACCCTTTGCACCTACGGCGCAAGAATTATTGGTGTTATTTTCTGCTACCTACCCTTTGCCCCGATGGGGCAAGGAAACGATTTTTTCAATTCTGATTCTTGATGTCTCATTGCTCCGTTAGGAGCAAAGGGTCGGTAGCGGAATATTGCGAGGTGCAATCTTGCCCCAGAGGGGCAATGCATGACGGAGCGTGATCTCACACGAATGGTCAAGGTCAGGTGACCACCAACCTGGGTTCTTTCCCCTTGAAAATAATTTTATCAAGGCTATACCTTCCAGGGCCGCAGAAGAAAAACACGAGGCAGAGGAGGATAAACAAAAATGGATGTTGTTCATCCGTGAAAATTCTTCCTTTACCCATTCCAAAACAAATAACACCCATTGCTATAATAATGGGGATAATCGCTAACCTGGTGAAGAGTCCAAGTGCAAGAAAAACTCCTCCGACAAACTCTGATCCCTTTCCGAGGTATGCCATCAATCCTGGCGCTGGAAAATGTAAATCCGTCAACCATTTCTCATATCCACTCATTGTATCCTTATTAAACACTTCCCATCCATGATAGATCATAAAAGCGCCAACTAAAATTCGAATGAGGCCGAGACCGGTTTGTTGCCCCAATCCCTGGGAGGAGAAGAAATATTTCATTGCGGAGATTTTAGGGATAAAAATATGGAATTGGCCCAGAAGGGCCACAAATGAAGGACCACAGGCCTCACTTGGGGCGTGGAGCCTGAGTGGCATGTTTCCCATATAAACAAGACAACGCCCAATGTTCAGCTGGTTCGGGCTGAACGTTGAGCGTTGAATGTTGATCGTCGAACGTTTACTTATTATCTTCTTTAGCCTTTACTTTCTCGCCGGATACTTTTCCTTTTGCCTTCAATTCTTTTCCATTCTCATCAAAATGGATCTTCAATTTATCCTTTCCTTTCTCGAGGTCGACTTCGTAAACAGTCATGTTCTTATCGTTCTGCTTGTCAACTTCTGTAATTTTATAATCGGGATAACGCTCATGAATAGCGTCATTCACTGCCTTTGGCAATTTTGAATTATCAGTCATGCGTGCTGAGCTGCCGATCCATTCGCCATTGTCGTACCAGGCGATGTAATCCGTACCATCCCAGTTGAAATTAACCTGGTAATCGGATGTGTCGAGATTGGTCATCCACTCAGGATACCAACCGGTAGCTTCTGCTTCTACAGGTGCGGGTTGATAATGTTCCCACTTAACATTTGTTGCCTGGGGATAGCGCGATTCAAAATTTGTCTTTGCGGGTTGCGGAACATTTGCATAAGCATCGCTGCTTGATGCAGGCTCATTAGTGCTGTAGGAATTGCCGGTGCTATCCTTAGTATCCGCGTCATATTTTCCCCCATCACCACAAGACGCCAGTGAGAACAATCCCCCGGCCAGTAATACGAACAATGTCGATTTCATAGTTTGATGTTTTATATAAAATGAGTATTTACAGAGCGCATTTCCCCCTCATGGGGAAATTCTGTTGTGTCGATCAGTTCCTACTCTTATGAGAAATTCTTGTGCCAATGTGGATGCAGGATGCCAGATGGCGGATGCAGGGATCAAGCCATCTCTTCTATGTGCTTCCTGTGTGCACTGCTGTGCCTATCCCGCATCGGCGAGACAAGTTGTGATGAAGTGAGGTGAGCCTTCAAATATGGGCAGAAGTGAACTCCTTAAACTTAATAGCGGCTCTAATTTCTCCATATGTAAATTGCTCGCCGAGTTGCTCCCTGATTGCCGAGGAATGAAGAGAAGGCTGACTGTTCAGGATTGAAAGTATTTTCTGGAGTTTGATTTCTTCAACCAGATCGAGCACATCTATTTCACCGCTGGTGATGAAACTGGTGAGATGCCCTTCTATCGTCCCCACTACAAGGTTGCGTGCTGCTGCAATATCGGGGATACTCATTCCCTCTTTGAACATCCTCAGGCTAATACTATGTGATTCTCCTTTTTCTTTTTTCTTTGCCTTTTCAATTGGTGTGCTAGGGATGGGCTTGTGTATTTCTTCAAGGAAAGTCGCAACATCTTCTTCGTTCCCGCCGATGCGAAGAGAAGCAACCATCCTTTGAAGATTCTCAAACATTTTTTTTCTCTTCTCGAATTGTCTTCTTAATTCTTTAAGCTCTTTGAGGTATTTGGCAACCTTGCTTTTTACTTTAAGGCTATCGATTTGATTTTCGATTGGCCTGATCAGTTTCTCATTAATCTCCTTAATGAAGAATGATGAAGCTGCACTGACTCTTTCATCCAATTCTTTGTATTGATCCAATTCACATCTCACAAGAATCAACTCCAATTGTCTTCTAAATCTACCAGAGATCTCCTGTAATTCTTCCAGGTGTGCCTGGCACTGCAGTGAAAACCGCAAACAGGAATCCTTATCAGGAATCTGCCTGTGATCATATCCTTCAATATGCTCCTGCATGGATGCCATCAATTTTTCGAAACCAAATCTTTCGAGGAGTGAAAGTTTTATGAAACTCTGTTGATCTCTTTCCAGAACTTCTTGCAAAACTTCAGGTTTCAATTCTCCTTGCGTGAACGCTATAACTCGTTCATCTGTCCTTATGCAATGCGCATAGATCTTCGATTTTAAAACGAGGCCGTTTAATGAAGTTAGCCTGCTCAACGCAACATACACCTGTCCGGGAGCAAACGCAGATCCCGCATCAATTACCGCTTTATGAAAAGTGAGGCCCTGGCTTTTGTGAATGGTGATGGCCCAGGCCAACCTGACAGGATATTGAATGAAACTTCCCAATTCTTCCTCTTCAATCCTGTCACTTTCTTTGCTATATGTGTATCGAATATTTTCCCAGGTTTCTTTTTTGAGCTCCAGCAATCCGTGTTCATTTGGAAATGAAATCATCAGCT
>JGI24806J26614_1000269_pt1 | contig 14308 bp, 11 predicted proteins | sample Kansoi200umMDA_FD_26614 | JGI IMG/M metagenome (IMG submission 26614)
AGATTATTTACCGGATCCGGGAAAGTAGTACTATTGAGGAGATTGCCGGCATCAGCGATAAACCGCTTTACCTTGTAGTTGGGAGCAGAGTCATAAATTAATGCGAGCTCTATAGCCCCGTCCAAACAGGCTGCCTCATTTTCATAATAGAGGGTAATAGTGGCGTTATATGGATTACTGAATGTATTGGAGGCAATATCGTATTGAGAAAGATAATAGGTATACTCTTCGTCTTTTTGAAGAGTCGGGCTGACAAAGGTCGACTTTGTATTGGTAGTTGTTACTTCGGCTGTTCCTTGGAATCCCGACACTCCTGGAATAGTGCCGATATCTGTCGTACCGCTACCGGCGAGGGCGGAGCTAATACCTGCTTCTGCTGCCGCTAGAGCCTTTTGAGAGTCTTCTTCAAGCTTGACGGTCTGAGTATTGGTATTTGAGGTAAATGAGGTGGTTAGAACAATAGTAATGGTTGTCGCCAGGAGCATAATAAGGACCAATAATGCCTGCCCCTGTTGGAGACTTGAGACTTGAGACTTGAGACTTGAGCGTTTCATATTATTTCAGCTGATTATAATTGTACTTTGAAACTGATAGTAAGGACAAGAGATCCAGGTAATATCGTGGATCAGCTACCACAAAGAGTGAAGGCTTAGAAGAAGCTGCCCACCGACGATTATTTGCAATTGGTGTCATCGAAATAAGGTTACCACCGATTTTTAAGCCCTGGTCGGCAGTAGTACCTGCATCAACCTCATTCGCAATAAAAATACCATTCGCCTCTTGCACCTGGCTGGTAAAGGTAAGCTTATCACGGACAAGAATTGCAATTGATTTTTTCTGAGCTTGATTGAAAACAGTATTATCGATTGTCAGGTTTCCATTTACTATAAGGACAAATGGCGAGTTTGAATTCACAAAACTATCATTCGTGATAGTAAGATTACCGTTATAAACGTTTACTTTATTGGTTTGAATATTATTTACACCAGTGACATTAACATATGTTGAACGCGATTTAATATATTCTAAGAATGTCGGCTGATTAAAGTAGGTAGTGGTTGGAGCATTTTTATTCCACCCAGTAGACGAGGAAGGGGCCGAGCCAAAACTTTGCGCACCATCTACGATCACTGTACCAGGATCAGTTTGCCCAGCTCCTGTAATGAACGCTCTGGTTGAATCGTCATCAGTATCATACGGCACCACGGTATCAGGGATTGGGTTAATCAAAGTACCACTTCTGATAAATGAAGCACCTTTAAGCTTAATCCACGCACCCCCCACTGCAAATGTTGCCGTAGAGGCAGGTGGAGACTGTGAGCTATGATTCCCTGCCGCGTCATAGGCATCGATTCGATAGGTATAAATCGTGCTTGGTGCCGCACTCGAATCTGTGTAATTATTAGTTGGAGATGTGCCGATAGAAGTACCATCCCGATATATGGTGTATCCGGTGACCCCAGTGTTATCGGTACTGGGGGGCCAAGTAATATTTATTATTGTGTCGGAAACCGGGTTGGGTACTGGAGTACCGGGGGTCGTAGGAGGTGTTGTGTCTACAACGGGTGTAGCGTATGGCGTGCCATAAGGGGTTGGATATCCATAGGGTGTGCCATATGGGGTGCCATAAGGGGTTGGATATCCATAGGGTGTGCCATATGGCGTGGGATAGGCATAAACCGGTGTGGGATATCCGTAAACTGGTGTTGGGTAAGAATACACAGGTGTGGGATATCCATAGGGTGATGGATACGTATACGGTGTCGGATAGGGATATGCATAAGGCGTAGGATAGGTGTAAACCGGTGTGGGGTAAGAATACACGGGCGTGGGGTAACCGTAAACCGGCGTTGGATATGAATACACAGGGGTGGGATATGAATACACCGGGGTTGGATAAGTATAAGGTGTTGGATATCCGTAAACAGGCGTGGGGTAGCCATAGGGCGTGGGGTAGCCATAGGGCGTGGGGTAGCCGTAAACCGGCGTGGGATATGAATACACGGGGGTTGGATATGAATACACGGGGGTTGGATAAGTATATGTTTGAACATTTTGATTGAGTGAGCCAGTGCTATTATCACAGTTACCAGTCGTGTCGAAATACTGAGCACTAACCGTATGAGATCCATTCGTGGTATACGTATGACTCACAGTGAATACTCCGTCAGTTGGGGATCCCCCTCCATAATACCCAGTCTCGTCAGACACGGTAACATATCCGTTAGTTCCGCCGGGCATACAGATACCTGTTACTCTCACCGTGAAGGTTACCTGATTATTTACTATGGAAGGATTAGCGGAAGAGGAAATATTAGTCGCAGTAGCAGTACCTGCGTCGGGAGTCGGATAGGTATATATGGGAGTTGGATATCCATAAACCGGTGTGGGATATCCATAAACCGGTGTTGGGTAAGAATACACGGGGGTTGGATAAGTGTAAGGTGTTGGATATCCGTAAACCGGCGTGGGATATCCATAGGGTGTGGGGTAACTATAGACAGGCGTGGGGTAAGTATAAGGGGTGGGATATCCGTAAACAGGTGTAGGATATCCGTAAACTGGCGTTGGGTAAGAATAAACCGGCGTGGGGTAAGTGTACACTGGAGTCGGATAGCTATATACTGGTTGAATAACTACTTGTGTGATGGTAGGAGAAATCTGCGTACCAGAACAACCAGATACCGTGCTAGCAAATGCTGCATACATATTATGATTTCCGAGTGCAAGATTTGAGATATGGTGAGTACCAGTGCCATTGTTAACTGGTATTGCCCCGGTCCATTTGAATCCTTCAAGAATTACTGCATTTCCCGTACGGCCGCAGGTCCCGGATGCCGAGACTGTAAAGGTAACATCTTCACCTACATATGAGGGATTTGGGCCAGAACTAAGTTTGATCACTGGAACACCCGTGTTGGGTGTGGGATAGCCGCCAGTATAGCCGTAGTCATTGGCTCCGTATCCATAATCGTTACCTGAATAACCGTAGTCATTGCCGCCGTAACCGTAGTCATTGCCGCCGTAACCGTAGTCATTGCCCGTATATGCGTAATCATTACCTACATAACCATAGTCGTTAGCAACGTATCCATAGTCGTTACCAACATACCCGTAGTCATTGGCTACATATCCATAATCATTACCAACGTAGCCATAATCATTAGCTTCATACCCGTAGTCATTCCCCACGTATCCATAGTCATTCCCCACGTATCCATAGTCATTCCCCACGTATCCATAGTCATTCCCCACGTATCCATAGTCATTTGCTGCATAGCCGTAATCATAGGTGGCAGGTGTGTTATATCCCCCACCGGGCGTGTAATAAGGCGAAGAGTAACCGCCGCCAGGAGTCCCATAGGGCGCGGGATAAGGATACCCTCCCCCTCCCTCCTTATGAGGTACAGTCTTCTCATTAATAAGCTTGGAATTTATAACTAGTTTTCTCCCGGAAGAATCAAGTTGTGATAATTTTTTAGAAGATAAATCCTGCAAATAAATCCCAAAAAAAAGAAAAATGCCAACCATTAACACACCAATAAGAAGTGGCACAATGAATGATTTTTTTTTGCGAAGTCTTTTGCGAAGTTTCATGTATATATACTTTACTTAAATTCATAATAAGAGACAGCAAAAGTGGTGTCAAGGGATAATAAGTCGAAAGCCTGCCTGCCGGCAGGCAGGTCCTTAAAGTTCATAAAGTAAACACATTTCTCAACTAACTTGGCAGACTTTAACTATCTAATTATTTAGGGCTTGACGAATGGGATTTGATGTGTATAATAAAAGAAGTTACTAGTACACTATAGGATTATGTCAGGCGAATTTCCAACACCAGAACCAACGTTTAAAGCTCCTCTCTCCAAGGGAGCGCTTGCGCCTGTACTGAATCCTCGCTTTGAAGACGCTCTTGGAATAGGTCCAACCCTTCCTCCAAATCTCACGCTTGTCCCAAATATAGGTAGTGAACCAAGCGAATCGTCTATTGCTAGCCCTGCAGAAGTACCAGAGGTGACACCTACTATTGCGCCGAATAGAGCAACTCGCCGGGCCAAAGCCAGAAAGCCCCACGGAATACTTGACCAAGCCCCTCTTACGAAGGAGGGTCTTAATAAGATAGTAGCTGATAGATTTCAGCCTCAAGACACAAATATTGGTCTTAATAGGCTTCCCTTAATAGATCAAACGGAAGTGTCTGCTCAGCCAAAATTGTATGTGGTTGGAGGCAAAAACGATCCTAAAGCAGGAAACACCGATGCAATTAATTCACAGCAGAATAAAGAGGCTGGCTGGCTTAAATCACATTTAGGAGTAAAATTAGCTGCAGTGGGTCTTACCGTACAAGCTTTGATGACCGCATGTGGCGGTGGTGGAGGCCCCGTGGCCGCAGGGAATGGCGAAAATCCTAATCCACCCGTAGCTGTGAGCGGACGTCCTTTTACCGTTGAACCGACTTCAACAACTTTAGCTCCAACAACCACCAAAGTCCCAGAAACAACCACAACAATTCCTCTTACAGATGCTCAGACCGTATTAAAGACTGCTGGTTTTCCCGAAGCCACTTATAAAAAATTGACTGAAGCCAATTCAAGCCATCAATTTACGCTTGATGATGGATCTAAGGTAAACATCTTGTTATTTACGGATAAAATCGATATCAATGAAACAGTAATGAAGGCAATGGGCAACTTCATTACCAGCTTGAATGGAACAGAGATTGAAGTACCTCAACCAAATGGAGCCTCACCAGTAAAGGTAAAATTAAACCTTCCTGCCAATCATGACAGAACTTTTATTTTCACTCAGGGTCTAAGCTCCGCTGATATTCCCCCCTATATGACCACTCTTGGATTTTCAAAAGATGTAAATTTTGGAGGAACACAAAAGGGAATAAGTACTATTAATATTGCGAAGTTGGACCCAGATACTCTCAGCCAAACAACAGGTATTGAATGGGTACAAGGCTTGCTTGAAGGAGTAACTCTTAATGATCTTAAATCTCGGGAAAGCATAGCTATCTCTATAGGCCAAGCCATGCAATATGCCAGAACATATGGACCGTATATTTATGCCAATAATAAAGTGAATGGAGTAGAAGGAAAATATGTTCTGGGAGGGGGGACAATAATCGATTTACTTCCTCCCGCAACAATAGCAGCATTGAACCTTCCACAAATGGGTAGACCAGTCATACTCACCTCCAGTTAGTCTTTAGGTTCTTTGCTATAATCATTTAATGGCGAAGCATAAAGGCCGTGCGCTAAAAAAACCCTCCAAACGGAAAATTAAGGCTAAGTATTTACTTCTTCTTTTCTTGCTTGCTTTTCTTATTTTTCCATTAGTGCAAGGGATATCCAAGTTGGTCAAGCAAGAAATGACTAATAAACTTGTTGAAAAAGCATCTTATCCTGAAATTAAAGGAAAGCAACCCACGTTTCAAATAGATATTCAGACAGACCATTCGTTGACTCATGTAATCTCATATTTGCCAAAGGAATTTTTGCCGGTAGAAAAATTTCACCCCCACGCCGCTAAGATAATGATTGCCTATGTCGAGAAAATAGCTCGAGAAAAGACAATCTACACCGTTGATCCTTATTTAAAAAATGGATCAACGGTCACGGTAAAGTTTATTCCGCGCAATGAACAGCCTACTGTGAACTATGTAATATTAATTTCAGGAGACGATCCTATCCCAAATATTTTAAAAAGTACTAGCAAGAATTTTTCTCTACTAACTCAGTATATTAAAAAGGGGCAAACTTTTTTCTGGACTATTGAGTTGAGTGGCGGATCAACCAGTTTTTTGCGATTTTCAGAATCATCAACATGGAAATATGGGCTTCCTACAGAGAAAGGACAAGATTTTCTCCCTCTTCAACAACTTAATGAAGGTTTTAATATTGAGACATGGAAACGAACTCTTGTTGCTATCCCAGAGCCTCCCAATATGCGCTATAAAGACCATGATACGGCAATATTTGAAGCAGAAGAAAGCTTATGGAATGCCTTTGGACAGCTTATAACCGCTGCACAAGAAGGTACATCTATTGATCTCATAGCCCACCAGCTCAATTATCGCCCTCAGTCTTTTATTTATTATCGATCTTATTATCAATTCGACGAAAAGGCTGAGAAGATATACTTTAATGCTCCACGAGATCCTGTTATCAGATGAGTGAGATATGTTATCGTGACGGGCAACTGACCACGCCAGTCGGCAAGAAGGTTTTGCCGTCAAAACTGATTCGTGCAGAAAATACTTTACCTTTTGTGTCTTTCGGGTGGACTATATAAGCATTTGATTTGATCCAACCATTGAAAAGCCAATTCTTTTTATTATCCAACACCTGAAGATGCACTTTTGAGGGAGTAGGCCAAGACCAAATAATGGGGGTCGTACTCGATTTAATATCATACGTGCCACATAGTCCTTTTAATGAAGACTCAGCATGATTAATATTATTTTTTGGCGTTATAGCATTACATAAACCCGCCGAAGGATTATTACTACATTGCCCTTGCCCATCAGGGGGAATTCCCCCACCTCCACCTCCTGGACTACAACAATCACCTCCACAACATCCAGCTAACGCATCACATACATTACATTGCGCGCTGACACAATCACCATGAGAACACGCTTGTACTTTTGATATAACTGATAGACATAATAGGCTTAAGAAAACAAATAATAGTATTTTTGCTTTTATCATTGTGAAGTGATGGTAATTTTTTCTGTTTGTATGGGTTGACCTTCACTGGTACGCACCACTGCTTGTATTGTAGCAGTTCCACGCTCTCTCGTATAGAGATAAAATGAGGCCGTATGACTACTTCCAGCTGCTATGGTAGCATTAGGCCAGGGTACAAATACAATTTGCTTTGATGGTTCAAGTATCAGATCTCGTTTGGGATCAATAACAATCGGAGCTGTGACGCCGTTTGTCACTGCTTGTACTGGAGCCGCCCACTGATAAGCTCTCAAGTATGAATTAATCCCATTGGTTGAAAGTATTATTTTCAGATCTGATATGGCAGACTTGGAGGTATTAGTATAGTTCACCGTAAGAATATTGAGCTTACCTTCTCTGTATGATTTTCCGTGGATTATTGTTTCCCCCACTGCAAGTGGTTTCAGTTTGGTAGAATCTGTTTTAACGGAAACATTTACTGGGGGCTTTGAAAAAAAGCTTTTGAAAAAAGATGAATAGAAAACTGCGATAATAAATCCTAATAGCCCCAATAATATGTATAAAAACTTTTTATCTCTAATCATCAAATTAAGACTACTACCCAAAAAAAACATTGTCAATCAGAAATAAACAGCATTAGAATTAAAGGCTGTAATTTTGTAATCCCATGAAGAAAAAATCCCCTCATTATTACGTCAAAACGATTTTAATCTTTCTTTTTATTGGTTTTTCAATTTTTCTTGGACTGAAAGGACTTCAGAATAGCAAAGAGCAACAAGCTATTGATAAGCTCGTAGCACAAGGAGGTTATCCCGAAATCAAGGGAAAACTTCCAACATTCAATACAGATATTGTTACTTCTTACTCGACAACTCATGTCATATCATACTTACCTAAAAGTCTCTTGGGGAAAAATAATTTTGATGAGAAAGCTGCAAAAAATACAATTGGGTTTGTAGAAAAAATTGCCACGAAAGAATATAGTTTTACCTTAAGTCCCAGTGCTACGACGAGCGCGGAGATAAGAGTAGTATTAGAACGAAGAACTATTAAAGGTTATAACAATTTTGTCTTTTTAGTTTCAGATATTGACCCACTTCCCAAACTGTTATCAGACATTCAAAATCAATTCCCAGCGCTTCATACTGCAATGGCGGGACATAAAACATTTTTCTGGACAACTTCACTTAAAGGTGTAAATGTATTCATAACTTTTTTACATTTTTCCGAGGATCAAACGTGGCAATATGGCCTACCTACTGAGCGTAATGAAAAATTCACCGCTCTTCAACAACTTAATGAAGGCTTTAATCTAGAGCTGTGGAGAAGAGCGACGGTTGCCGCTCCTTATGCAAGAAATGAAAAAAATGTTGACGTACCTAAACTTTTTGCTGCTCGTGAAAGCCTCTGGAATACGTTTGGACAACTCACAACGGCAAAACAAGAAGGTACGCCCCTCTCACTTATGAAAGAGCGATTTAAAAGACGCACTATAAATGGTGGGGTAAATAATATTTATTATCCCCTTGATGATAAGGCTCTACAGATTTATCTTCTGGCACCTACCAATCCGATCCTCAGATAAGCCTTACTTATCCACACTAAAATTAGGACTATTTAAATAATTGTGATTAATTTCATGAGTATTAATAATAATTACATGGTAAAATTGTCGTGTATGAGTAGTACAAGTGAAAGCAGATCGCCACAGGGAGTTACTCGTCGATGGGTATTAGGAGGAGCAGCTGCCGGTCTTGCCGGAGTGGTTTTGCGTAGATTTTCTCCTCCAACATCTGTAGAGGCGACTATAAATCCGTTGCCGCCCTTCCCTCGACCGGGAGATCAAGGATTAGGATCACTCCTTGATGAAGGACTGGCCATTGTGGAGGCAACCTATCCTGAGCTATTGCCGCATGAACTTAATCCTAAGCTTAGTATGGGCTATCACAATAATGATAATGGCACAGGCCATGGTGTTGCGCTCTACACTGGAGGCATTCCTTTCTATAGTGACCATCTTATGTCTATCATGAAGAGCGATATTGCCTTTAGAGAGGCAAGCAAAGCCATTGTGACCGCACTTGGCGATATCGATATTCAAGCTTCAACAAGAGCAGAAACGAATAGTGTCATAGTTTTCATACCTTCTCATTTCCCTCTTCCTGGACAAAAGCCGCCACAAAAAATATCTGATAATACGGAATGGACATGGAGACAGGATCCGAAAACAGATGGCTTTTTGGGTGTGATAAGGACATCAAATGGTACGGGTGATCCAAATTCCACAAAGCGGGTTCTCGACCTTAATACTGATTTCGTCGCTCTATCAGTTGTTCAATCTATCAATTTGGACGGTTTGTCTCCTGCTGATGCAAAACAGGTATATGAAGCTCTTGGGTTCATGACAATCGCAAGAGCTGCAGGACTGTCATATCCGGATTTGGTGATTCAAATGAATAAAGATAAGCGCTTGATACTCCCTCAATCAGTGTATGAACAAATTCCATAGTCGGTTTTTGCACACCTGAAATAGACCTTCTTCAACACATCTTAAACAGTCTCATACCTGATACCAAAAAGCCATATTGCTATCAGACTATTGGTTCGTATCTTTCACAACGGGTATCGGCCGGCGAACAACAAACTATCTGCAAAAGTGTTTCTTCTCAGTATCAACTGCTTTGCCAGAATAGGGATTAGTTTTTTACCTCAGCTTCCATAATCTGCTATCATAAATATGATGATCTCTTCGCCTAAAAAAGCTGCCCCGCATTTCCTTTTTATTATTGCTGCTATTTTATTTCTAACATCGTTTTTTGTAGGGTATATCCATTTACATCACCCTAAAAAGGCTTCTTCGATTCATGAAAAAGCGCTGAGTGAGACTGCGCTAGAACTGCGAAAAGGCTGCAGCGGAAGTAAGGAAACATGTTATGTAAATGCATTCAACAGACTTACTATAAAAGCAGGTCCTGAAGCGGCCATTCAAACACTTCTTGCGCTTCAAAAAATTGACCCGAGTACCTTGGCTTGTCACCCTATTGCGCACGCCATAGGAAGAGCTGCCTATCAACTCGACAAAAAAAACTGGAGGAGTAATTTTGCCAATGCAACCACACTCTGTAGTTACGGAGTGGGCCACGGACTGATCGAAAGTTATAGTCAGACATTGCCTGTGGGAGCAATTACCAACCCAGGAATCCTTTTGGATATTTGCAAAAACCAGGCGCCGGCCTGCCCCCATGTATTTGGCCATATTCTTCTCATAGAGTATAAGGGCGATCTTGCTGCCACCCTTCAAAAATGTGCGGTGTTTCATGCCGGCATCATGCGAGATTATTGTTATAACGGTGTATTTATGGAAGAGGTGTCTCCGGTAACACTTGTTGAGCATGGGCTCCGGCAGCGGTCCTACCTCGATTTTGTACCAAGGCTTCCTGCTCTTATTTCGCTCTGCAATAGCTACTCCGATAAAAATATTTCCAGTCAATGCTGGGGGGAATTGAGCCAGCCTGCACTTAAAAAATTTGAAAATAATCCAGAAGAGGTATTCAAATTTTGCGATTCAGCACCTATTAAAGAAGCTCGTACTCGCTGTGACGATCGTATAATCGCAAGTTTCACCATTACGAATGGCTTCGATCTCAACCGCACAAGAGAAGTCTGCGCCTTACATGCAGATATCCCAGGTTTTGAAAACGATTGTATCGCGCTCATCGTAAGTACTGCGCTCGGCCATTATCCCCCCACATTCATAGATCAAGCGCTTGATTTTTGTAAATCTGAAGAAAGTCAGTATAAAGCCAAATGCTTTAATGCTATTAAAAATAGACTTCACGCCAGACTGAACCCGGACTCCCTGAATACCACCTGCAAACGCTTTCCTCCAGAGTTTCAGAATGATTGTCTGACCGGTAAAAATTAATTAAAATCTTATACACCCATGAAAAAATATACTATTGTCTTTCTCCTTGTCTTTTTTGGTACGTTCTATGTGATGAGAACAAAATTCCCGACTCCTCGAGTAGAAACGGCAAAGTCCCCCGATCAATTTGTTGCTGAGATGCAAAAAACTTGTACCACTAATAAAGCTGTCTGCTATAACCGCTTTTTATATAAAATAGCTATAGAGAAGGGGTATGATCTGGCTTATCGCACACTCCTCGCTCTTCAAAAAAAAGACTCTGAGGCTTTGCAATGCCATTTATTTGCACACACCATCGGAAAAGGAGTCTTCAACCATGATCCTAAATCTTGGAAAAACGTGCTTGCCCATGCTACCTCTGCCTGTAGCTATGGTGTGGGTCATGGGCTCATCGAAAGTTACAGTCTTACGCTTAAACCTGAAGCTCTTCGGACATCTGCTGTGCTACTTGATATATGCAAAAATCAACCGTCAAACTGTACCCATGTCTTAGGACACTCGATTATTCTTGAGTATAAGGGCGACTTGGATCAATCAATCTCCCAGTGTGCTATTTTCAACAAGTCAGAGCGCGAGTACTGCTATAACGGCGTATTTATGGAATATGCCTATCCTGAAACTCTAGTCGAACACGGATATGTAAATAAATCATTATTAATTCTCCCTCCCCGCCTTCCCGAGCTCGCATCACTTTGTAATGGCTTTAAAGATACTGTCGTCTCTACCGAATGTTGGGGGGAAATGGTCCATCCATTATTTGACACTTATAAACAAAATTATCAAAAAGCGTTTGATTTTTGTGGAACAGCTCATACGCTTCAGGCTTCATCAAAGTGTATTGATGGTTTGGTGGGAGGCATTATTGTAGCAAAAAATTTCGACCTTCAAGGCACCCGCTCTATCTGTACGCTAAAGGCTCGAAGAAGTAATTTTGAAGACACATGCTATGCCATTCTTGTATCAACAAGTCTTACCTATCTCCCCTCTCAACATGGTCCAAAAGCAGTTGAATTTTGTAACTCTCTTGAAGATCAGTTTAAACGAAATTGTTTTCAAACCGTTGCAATAAAGTTAACTTCGAACATAAAAAAACAAGACGCTGAGGCCATTTGCGCTAGCATTCCCAAGGAGTATCGATCAAGCTGTATCGCTATATAAATTTAGCTATACTGAATCTAAGTCTCATGAAAAAGAACAAGCATAACAATCATTTCTTTGCTCTTTTTTTTATATTCCTCCTCTCTTTCACCGCTGCCTATTTTTCAGGTAAATTCCTCAGACAAGGAAAGACATATACAATCGTCCTTGACGATAAGGGATTCTCAAAAGATACGGTAACCATACATCAAGGAGACACTGTGGTCTGGAAGATAGCGGGCGCTAAGCTTCATTGGCCTGCCAGCAACTTCCATCCGACCCATACATTCTATCCTGAATCCGGTGGTTGCTTGGGAAGCAAGCTGGATGCCTGTCGTGGACTTCGCCCGGGTGAAACATATAGTTTTGTATTTGACAAGGTTGGGAACTGGGGCATGCATGACCATAATGCGTCGGGATTTACCATGATGGTCAAGGTGGAAAAAAAACAAGGTTCTTCTCTCATAACACATCCAGAGACCCAATTAAAAGTTATTCCTTTTGAAAAACCTACGAGCTCTCCCCAATCTCAGGCAGAAGAAGACTATCAGCACTGTAAAAGTAAAAAGGGTAAGGGGATCAGTGATCAACATGAATGCTATGGACGACTCATGGAAGAATCTGCCTACCGTTTTGGGCAGGAATATGCGTTTGAGGTAATGCATGAACTTCAGAAAAAAGACAGCGGGACCATCGGGTGCCATTTCATTAGTCACGGTGTCGGTTGGGGCATGTACAAGCATGATCCTGAGCATTGGCAACAAACAATGAATAATCTAAGCACCGAATGCTCATATGGTGCGCTTCACGGGCTTTTAGAATATTACATCAGTGGCCTCCCGGATGGAAAACTCACAAAAGAGATTGCCCAGGCAATCTGCCCCCCTCACAACGCATTAGGTGGTTGTGGCCATCCGCTTGGTCATATTTTGCTTGTTGAAGAAAAAGGTGACGTAGATCGCGCTCTTGATTTTTGTGATGTTTTGGGGGACAACAAAGGAAGTTGTTACCACGGCGTATTTATGGAGCATCATCTGGCACTCAATCTCATTCTTCACGGTTTTGGCGATCCAAAACGAAAAAACTGGTCCGACTTTCTGGAAAAAGATGCTGAGTTTTGCAAGAAGTATAGCGAGGAAAAACTGAATGCCTGTTGGGGCCGACTGGCCCATAGCATCTATTATCGATATGATCAAGATGTACGAAAAATCTATGACTACTGTAATAGGGCTCCCAATAAGCAAGCGGCCCGCGTCTGCAAACAGATCAGTTTTACTGGTCTTTATACGGTAACTCACGCTAACTTGCCCAAATATATCTCGTATTGTACACTCGAACGATCATTTGATCCAGGATTTGAGCAGGTATGTTATAACGAATATGTTGGCCTCCTCTTGGCCAATAATAAACCCGAGCATGCGACTGAAGTAGTCCCCTTTTGTCTCGGTCTTCCCTCCTCGTTTACCCGTGACTGTTTACGAATGGTTGGAGATAATTTGAAAAAATATCATCTATCGACAAGCTTTATAAATAATTTCTGTAAACCAGTTAAAGATTTGAAACTACAGTCTCTATGCCGCGGCACCATATAAATAATCCTCCTAAAAAGAGTCATCGACTGACGCTCGCTATTCTATTGGTAGGTTGTATCCTGGGGTCCTACATCCTCGGGAGATATGTGAGTGGCACTACTTCTACCCCGCCGTCTGAGAAGCAGCTAGAGACGCCGGCACACCCTCTTGAGCAGCCAACTCTATCTCCAGGACGTCGAGCTGCGGAAGCTAAAAACCTTTGCTCAAAAGCAAAAGACAACTTCCGCTGTTACGCGAGCGAGATGGAAAAACTATCCTATGCCTATGGCCCCCAATACGCCTATAACGTACTCTTTGCTGCACAGAAAATTGACCCTGCTGCTCGTGGCTGTCACTTCATAGCTCATGGAGTAGGTTGGGGATCATACAAGCGGGATCCTGTCCATTGGCAGAAGCTCATCGATGAGAGCAGCCCGATCTGTAGTTACGGTGCCCAGATGGGAATCATCGAAATGTATACCCAAAGTCTCCCTGACGGAAGACTAAAAAAAAGCGATGTGCCAAATCTGTGTGGGGAAAGTCCTCAGGCGGATTGTAACCATGCGGTCGGCCACATGATGCTTCTTGAAGCCAGAAATGACCTAAACAAAGCAATTGATTTATGTTCAGCTATTCGAAACGATAATCAGCGCTATATCTGTTTAACGGGTATGTTTATGGAGCGTTTTATTGCTTCAAACTTAGTCGAGCATGGAATCGAGCCCAAAGAATATGCTCGCAACTGGCCCACTAAACTCAAAGAGGATGAAGCGCTCTGTGAAACATTGAGTGACCCGCTTCTCAATAAAGCCTGCTGGCGCGAACTTGCTCACCCTGCGTTTTATTTTTTACAGAAAGATCCAAAAAATATATTTAACTATTGTAANAGGCAAAGCCAAGGCCAAGACCCAGGATTACAACTCCAATCATACTCAAAATTGTTCTTTTATCCATATTAGTTAAACAGTATCAGTTCA
>JGI24806J26614_1000270_pt1 | contig 14292 bp, 9 predicted proteins | sample Kansoi200umMDA_FD_26614 | JGI IMG/M metagenome (IMG submission 26614)
AAGCATCCTCAATTATACTTTTATCTCTTGCCATAAATGAATAAGGGTTGCTAAAACGTATTTCCTTATCCAGTCTTACATGATGATAATATTTATTACGTTCGAATTTTCCGCTGCATACTCGCAAAAAAGCGATCCGGTCCCGGTGCTTGGGATCGAGATTAGCATGTATCTTAAATACAAAACCACTCAGCTTATCTTCTGTTACATTTAAATTCCGTGTTGAGGTTTCCCGGCTTTTCGGAATAGGTGCAATACGAATGAACCTGTCCAGCATTTCCTTGACACCAAAATTATTAATAGCACTTCCAAAAAATACCGGAGCCACTTTTGCTTTAAGGTAATCGTCCACGTTTAAGGTCCCATGCACGCCATCAACCAGTTCTACATCTTCACGCAACTGGCTGGCATCTTTTTCACCCAATGCTTCATTTACTACCGGGTCATTTAAATTACTTATCGAGATCACATCTTCATCAGTGCCTTTTGTGTTCGCTGTAAACAAACGAAGATTTTTATCGTGTAAATTATAAACCCCCTTGAATTCTTTACCACTATTGATCGGCCAGGTCATGGGATGCAGGTGAATAGAAAGCTCTTTTTCTATTTCTTCCAGCAAGTCAAAACGGTTCTTGCCATCCCGGTCCATTTTATTAATGAAGACGATAACGGGTGTATCCCGCATACGGCATACTTCCATCAACCTTCTTGTTTGTTCTTCTACCCCATTCACACTATCCACAACCAATATAACACTATCTACGGCTGTTAAGGTGCGGTAGGTATCTTCAGCAAAATCTTTGTGACCGGGTGTATCGAGCAGATTGATCAAAATATTTTTATACTCGAAGCTCATTACAGAAGTAGCCACAGATATACCACGCTGTCTTTCTATTTCCATAAAATCACTGGTAGCATGCTTCTTTATCTTATTACTTTTTACAGCCCCGGCTGTTTGTATAGCTCCGCCAAATAAGAGCAGTTTCTCCGTCAATGTGGTTTTACCTGCATCCGGGTGACTAATAATTGCAAAGGTGCGCCGACGTTGTATTTCGTTAAGATATTTCATGCGGTAGTTGCTGGTCACATGTTAATAGTTACCAGTTTTTTAAGGTCGCAAAGGTAAGGCTTGGGTGTTGATTTTTATGGATGAGTAGCGAACCAACCTTTGAAAGGAGCGTCGCAAGAAAAGCTTAATCGGAGCAATGCGACTGGTTACCATGTAAATAAAATCTTTTAACACTCACTCAGCATCTGTTAAATTTGCTTATGATCCGCCGGACGATAGAAATTGTTGGCACCAGTCTTAAAATGGCTTTGCAGGAGCTTTGGAAAAATAAACTCCGCACCTTTCTTTCCCTTTTTGGTATCACCATTGGTATATTATGCATTATAGGGGTACTGACCGTTGTAAATAGTCTGGAGTATAACATCCAATCAGAAATAAAAGCGTTAGGTTCTAATACAATTTACATTGATAAATGGGAATATGGTGGTGGAGGGCCCGATTATCCCTGGTGGAAATATGTGAAGAGGCCTTCTCCTAAATTCGATGAAGTAAAACAGATAAGAGAGAGAACTGCATCGGCTAAATCAATAGGATTTAAGATAAGTATAAATGATAAAGCAAGCTATCGTGATAATGAACTTTCCAATTTGAACATTTATGGTATCAATGAAGAGTTCAACCAGGTTCAACCCATAGATATACAATATGGGCGGTATATTTCGGACGTAATAAATATTATCATCATGTAAGACTGGATAAGGAAATACGTTTTAGCAACCCTTATTCATTTATGGCAAGAGATAAAAGTATAATTGAGGATGCTTATGCAGGTGATGTGGTAGGTTTATTTGATACAGGTAATTTTAAAATTGGTGATACACTTACAGAAGGTGAAGATTTTTATTTTACAGGTATTCCATCATTCTCACCAGAAATATTTAAAGAAGTGGTGAATAAAGACCCAATGAAAACAAAACAACTGGAAAAGGGCTTGCTTCAATTAACTGATGAAGGAGTGGCGCAGTTGTTTACTCAGCATGGAGGAAATAAAAAGATCATTGGTTGTGTGGGTGAGCTGCAGTTTGAAGTTATTCAATATCGCTTATTGCATGAGTATGGGGCGTCAGTTCAATTCAACAATCTTCCTTTTTACAAGGCCTGCTGGTTGCATAGCAATGATCCCAAAAAGCTGGACGAATTTGCAAAATTCAAGCTGGCAAATATAGGACTTGACAAGGATGGTCATATGGTGTACCTGGCGCAAAGTGAGTGGTACCTGAATACTGAAAAATCCAATAATCCCGATATTGAGTTTCATTTTACAAGTGAGATACACAAAGAGGCAGTTTAGAACCAGATAACCAGTACTTAATAATTCATTCTACTTGTCACATCATATTATATTCGAAACGGATCGTTTAATTGTCAGGAGATATCATGAATCTGATAAGGATAACTTTCATTCTTTGAATGGTAATGAAGATGTAATGCGTTATATCCGTCCGATACAAACAAAAGAGGAAAGTGATAAATTCTTATTAGAAAATATTTCGTTTTATAATGAACATCCCGGGATGGGCCGATGGGCAGTGAATGACAAGACATCTGAAAAATTTGTGGGCTCATTTGCAGTGATCTTTATTCCTAAGTCTGATAAAATTCAATTAGGTTATTCGCTTAAGAAAGAAGAGTGGGGTAAAGGATATGCAACTGAATTAGCAAAAGCCGGATTGAAATATGTATTTGAAGTAATGAAGCTGCCACTAATTTATGCTGTAACTGAAAAGGATAATATTGCATCTCAGAATGTATTATTAAAGGCAGGATTTAACGAAGAATCCATGTATGCTGAAGAAAATAAGCACCTTGTTAGATATATAATTAAAAAAGCATTAAGCATTAAGAAGTCATCTACCTGATAAGTGTAATCACTCCTTTCCTAAAAACAGATGATTCGCATGTTGTCTTCGCACGGATCCAATACACATAGACATCAGATTTTTGTTCTATACCGCGGAACTTGCCATTCCAGCAATCAGCAGGATTCGTAGTGTGAAAAACCAGCTCACCCCAGCGATTGAAAATATTAAATTCTAATTCAAGTATAAGGCCCCAATACTTTATTCCAAAACAGTCATTCACGCCATCATTATTAGGTGTGAATGCACTGGCCATTAAATAGCCGCTATTAATACCTGTATTACCTACTGTTACAATAAGAGTGTCATAATTACTACATCCAAATTGATCGGTTCCTTTTACAATATATTGAGTAGTGACGGCTGGCCTTGCAATTGGATTTACAATAAGCGGATTATTAAGTGTATTAACAGGTGACCAGGAATATTTCACTGCACCTGAAGCCGTGAGTTGTGAAAAGTCGACTGTGCAATCAATGTCATTTTGTTTGTTGGCTTTTACATTCGGTAAATCAAGAACAATGACTTGTGCAGATAACGGTCGTGAGAAATTACAAACAGTATCGGTGATCTGTACTGTATAGGTAGTAGTAACAGATGGGTTAACAAATGGATTTGAAATGGTTGGATTATTAATTCCTGTTGAAGGCTGCCAGGAATAAATATCGCCACCTTGTGCAATTAATTGCACTGAACCATTTCTGCAAATGGAACCAGGAGAATTAATTGAAAAACTATTCTGAGATCGTACAAATATTTTTATTGAATCGGTTTGCGAGCATCCATTCGCATTAGCAGCAGTTAAATAAAAAGTGGTTGATCCGTCAGGCGGATTTGCAGTAGGATTTAAAATTGAATTATTGTTAAGCCAAACAGCTGGTGTCCATTGAAATTGAGTTCCGCCATTTGTAGTAGCAGGTAATAAAACCGACTGACCACTGCAAATTGTTGAATCCGGACCAGCATCGGCGGTAAGTGAAGTGGCTACTATATTTTTTGTTATGCTGTCTCTACAACCGTTAATATCTGTTACTATCAATTTAACAGTATAGGTTCCCATTACATAAGTGTGTGAAGTATTTTGAGTGTTGGCGGTTTGTCCATCTCCGAAGAACCACTGCCACGATGAAATTGGGTTTGTATTTGTAAATCCAAAGCCTTTAAAATCGAAATTTGTACATGAAGTAAGACTATCCTTTATTCTTACGGAATCAATATTTGGTTTGAAAGGAGTGTTGTCAAATGGTAAATTAAGATTATATAAGGTCTGACCGTTTTGACCTGCAGTTGCACCCCATGCATCGTTGGAATAATTTGTATTTACTCCACTTGCTCCTCCATTATTCAAAATTGTTGCAGCTCCCGGAGTTGTTGCCGAACTTAACCATGTAACGCCGCCACCGCCACCGCCTCCGGGACCTAATCGTCCGTTCCCTCCAACAATCATATCTGCACCTTTGCCACCTTGTGTATTTATATTTAAATTACCTATATAAGAATTCGATTCTATTAGGATCGTTCCACCTGCACCCGCACCTCCCATACCTTCATGACAACCTGTTGCTCCCAAACCCGAACAAGGAAAACCATCATTACCTTTTGAACTAATATTATTGTTATTGCCAACAATAACTCTTGATTTTATAATGATTATTCCTCCACCATTTCCTCCTTTTGCCTGGAATCCTTCAGGATTGTTTGATTGCCCGGCACCACCGCCGCCGCCAAAAAATATTTTATTTGTTCCATTATTGTACGTAAGGCCCTTACCACCGAATCCCCGATTGTCAAAAGGAACTTGTGTATTGCATGGCGTTAGTTCATAATTGTATCCACCCATTCCTCCCGCATTCCCATTACTACCACCGCCACCGCCTGAGTTATGCGAATTACCACCGCCCCCACCATTAGCATTAGCTCCTTTTCCAAAACTTTTCAAAGAAGATATATTATAAATACTTTCTCCTTTTTCAGAAGCAAGGTCAGGATTAGGTGGGTAATACAGTTGGTTCTCGTAGCAAAATAGCGGAACAGGGTTTGAGACAGGATCGGTTCCACCCCTGAATCCTTTTCCATCAGCATGGATCGTATTATTTATTTTCAATGTATCTGCCACATTGAAAACGAGAATGCCTCCTTTGAGACCATCCCATGCAGGGCATGTGATAACAGAATTAATATCCAGGGTTTGATAATAAGGAACTCGGATCAATTGAACTTTTCCATTTGGAATATCATATTGCCGGGTGAGTTTATTTAAAAATTCAATTACATTTCCATTCCTGGTTTTAACATAATTGAATTCATAGTTTCCTGCCTGTCCATAGCTTGTAATAGTTCCGAATGCAGATGTATTGGAACTATCGATCACTGCACCTTTCATTTGGATCAGCAACACTGTATCACCAACTTTGAAAGCACTTCCGTCTTCAACAGTTATCTTATTTGCACAAGGATCAAAAGAAAAAACGGGTGTATAATCATTAATAGTTGTATCCTTTACCAGGCAATTATCAGGAAAGGTAAATGCCAACTTGATCCCATCTAAGGATACAGAGGGAAGCGGTGCTCCTGTAATAGTAAATTTGATTTGAGTAATGCCTGGTGGAAAATAAATGGTCGCATTGGCATCATCAGGCGATTGATTAGGACCAACATCCGGAATAAGCACATTATTTGTCAATGATCCACTACTGCCAACATGCAGATCGCCATCAGAAGAGACCAAAACAAAAGAATGATCAAAATCCAATGTAGAAACTGTTTGATAAACGTGCAGGTAAAAACCAGTTGTTGTAGGACTGCCAAAAGCGATAGTGCCAGAATTACCCACGACTGTAGGATAAATTGTGATCGCACCAATATTAGAAGGATTGTGAGCAGTAGAATTCGGAGGTGAGGATGTAGCAATTGTTGGATTCGGAGTAAACCAATTTCCAGGCGTCATAGTGTTGTAAGCGGTATTTGGAAGCAAACTTGAAGGGTTACTAAAACTAACACTAAGATTATTTGAAAAGGGAATTGGTGTTGAATAAGTGTTAGCTCCAAATATCGGCCAATATGTACAGGTAGCATTGCAGTTATTTACTATTACCGTAGCCGTCACGCCAGTTACCAATCTTGTTTCCGAACATCGCACAGCATCTCTGATCGATACAAGTGTATACGTAGTTGTAGTAGTTGGATTAGGCGTAATATTAAACGGCACTCCGCTTTGAACATTATTAACTGTGATATTGCTTGTTCCGTTATTATAAACTATTGTAAAAGGACCGGTGCCTGCCGTAGCATTAAATGTCATTTGTGCCTGTGCGCCTATGCAAATTGTACCACCCGTTATCGTTCCATCCGGCGGAGTATTATCAGGCCAGGTGAATTTTGTTAAAAAGGCATCTTCAATACCTGCCGAGCTTAAATTGACTGTTGTTGTTGTAGGATCAAAGTCAACATTAGTTCCTCTAAAGCTTCCTGTAAGATAAAAAATATTAGAGCCATTCGCTTTTAGTGAAGTTCCCCAGTCATTCTGGGATCCGCCAATACTAAAGGCACATAAATATTCTCCGTTGAGATTATATTTTCCAAGAAAAATATCATTGCCTCCATTACTTACAAGGTTATCAACAACAGGAGATGGATTCATATCTGCAATGCCATTAAGACCACCTGTTATAAAAAGATGGCTGTTGTCAGTACTTACTTTCCATCCATAATCATCGGCAGCCCCGCCAAAATTAAAGGCCCAGATATAGTTGCCATTGTTATCATATTTTGCAAAAAATACATCCGCAGCCCCGTTACTGCTCAACAGCGCTGTTCCAGCTCCCGGATTAAAATCAATATTCATTCCTGAAAAATCTCCGATCACATAAATATTTCCGGAATTGTCTAATTCAATTCCCCGGGCCACATCTGTCCCAAATCCTCCAATACTTTTTGCGAATACATATTGTCCATTGGTTGTGTATTTCGCAAAGAAAATTTCAAACCCTCCATTTGAACTTAATAATGCTGTACCAGCTCCCGGATCAAAATCAATATTAGTTCCCTGGAAATAACCAGCAACATATAAATTACCGCTGTTATCAACTCGCAAATCAAATGCTGCATTATCATTATCTCCAAGGCCTGTATTAAATGCCCATTGATACTGACCAGAGCTATTATATTTTGCAAGGAAAATTGTACCGAGTGAACTATTTAAATTAGCAACAGCAGCAGAAGGGTCAAAATCGACGATCTCTTTAAAATACCCTCCAAGGTAAATGTTTGAAGAAGGATCAACTGCTATTGAAATACCTGAATCATACAATTGCGAACCACCCATGTTAAAAGCCCATTGATATTGCCCTGCTGCATTATATTTTGCAAGAAATATATCACCGCCATAACCCGGATCAACACCTGAATCTCCGTTACTTGTTAAATTAGCAACTGCTGGTGAAGGATCGAAATCAATATTGGATCCTCTGAAAAAACCTGTAACAATTATATTATTGTTTTGATCTGTAGTTATCGCTAATCCATGATCTCTATTGGCGCCACCCACCCTAAAAGCCCATTGAAATAATCCATTTGCACTGTACTTAGCAACAAAAATATCTTCAGAGCCATTACTTGTTAAATTAAATGTAGCCGGTGATGGGTCAAAGTCCACAGTACCTGAAAAGAGGCCTGTTACTACTACATTGCCTGCATTATCGGTATGTACAGATGAACCCTCATCTCTGCCGAAATCTCCGGCTTTGAAAGCCCAGTTTAATAACTGTGATGTGGAATTAATACTGATTGCGATAAAAACAAAAAGCAGTACTAGTATTCTCCGGGTGGCTTGAGTTATCAAGAAGGTGGATGACATGTAAAGATAGTACTGACTTTAAGGCCTAAAAATACATTACTATTCGGGGAATAAAAACTTAAAATCAATTATTTATGCCGGTATAATTATGCGGTGTAATTTTTTTCAACTCCTTTTTTACTTCGTCTTTGACTTTTAATCTCTCAATAAATTCATGAATAGCTTTTTTATCGATCGTAGAATTACCTCTTGTCAGATCTTTTAATGCCTCATAGGGCTTTGGATAATTTTCCCGGCGAAGAATAGTTTGAATAGCTTCGGCAACAACTGCCCAGTTATTATCGAGGTCATTGTAAATAGAAGTTTCATCGATCACTAATTTTTCCAGCCCCTTTTCAATTGATTTGAATGCGATCAATGTATGTGAAAAGGGAACACCCACATTTCTCAATACAGTTGAATCCGTGAGATCTCTTTGCAATCTTGATAAGGGTAGTTTACCTGAAAGGTGTTCAAAGATCGCATTAGCCAAACCGAAATTGCCTTCAGCATTTTCAAAATCAATTGGGTTCACTTTATGCGGCATCGCACTGCTTCCCACTTCGCCCTTCTTTGTTTTTTGACGGAAATAGTTCATTGAAACATAGCTCCACACATCACGACAGAAATCGATCAGGATATTGTTTATTCGCTTCATGCAATCAAAAGCAGCGGCAAGATTATCATAGTGCTCGATCTGCGTAGTGTATTGCTGACGCTGCAATCCTAATTGGGTAACAAACTCATTCCCGAATTTTATCCAGTCTGTTTTTGGAAAAGCTACATAATGTGCATTAAAGTTACCCGTAGCTCCACCAAATTTTGCTTCAACCGGAATATTGATCAGTTGCTCTACCTGGCTTTCTATTCTTTCAACGAATACCATGATCTCTTTACCTAGCCTTGTTGGGCTTGCCGGTTGTCCATGTGTATGAGCCAGCATGGGAATATCCTTCCATTCTTTTGCCAATAATTTTAATTGTGTATTGAGATTGAGTAAAGCCGGCAAATATTCATATTCTAATGCATGCTTCCATGAAAGTGGAACTGCAGTATTATTGATATCCTGTGATGTCAATCCAAAATGGATCCATTCTTTTGCTTCTGCGCCATTGCATTTATCTAATTCATTCTTCAAAAAATATTCAACGGCTTTTACATCATGATTGGTTGTGTATTCTATCTGTTTTATTTCCTGTGCATCTTCAGGGCCAAAATTTTCCTGCAGTTTTTCCAAATGTTTGATCGCCTTACCAGGCAGTTTGAAAAACTTTCTTTTTTCTAAAAATAATAAGTAATCAATTTCAACATGAACTCTGTATTTCATTAAGGCATATTCGGAAAAATATTCGTCTAGATGTTGTACCTGTTTGCGATAACGGCCATCAATAGCTGAAATTGCTGTAAGAGGAGTTAGTTCCATTTCTTTTTTTTGTTACCAGTTACCTGATACCGGTTACCGGTAACTGGTAACCGGAAACCACTTTGTATAACTATTTCACTTGAAGCCTAAGCCATACCTTTGCGCAAAAATAATTCAATTGCGGAAGATTAAGGTTGGCATTGTAAATTATCTCAATACAAAACCATTAATATATGGTTTACAGCGAACAGCTATTAAAGATAAGATCGAACTTATCGAAGAATATCCTTCCCGTCTTGCAGAATTATTAAAGAATGATCAAATTGATATCGGGCTTATTCCCGTTGCCGTATTACCAGAAATTCCCGGTTATAAAATCATAGGTGATCATTGTATTGCAGCGGAAGGAGAAGTGGCCTCTGTATGTTTGTTCAGTGAGGTACCGATGAACGAGATCAAAAAAGTATATCTCGATTATCAAAGCCGTTCCTCTGTTGCTTTATTCAAATGGCTCATGAAAGAATACTGGGGATTGGATGCTGAATTGATAGAAGCAAAGGATGATAGTTTTCGACAACAGATCAAAGGGACAACTGCAGGGCTTATTATAGGCGACCGTGCATTGCAACAACGCAGGGTCTCAACATTTATTTATGATCTCAGTTCTGAATGGCGAAAGATCACCGGCCTGCCATTTGTGTTTGCAGCATGGGTAAGTAAAAAAGATATGCCTGCGGAATTTATTAAAGAGTTTAACGATGCGAATGCTTTAGGTCTTGGGTATTTGGATGAGATCGCAGCGGCTAATCCTTTTCCTGACTTTGATCTCAAAAAATATTACCAGTTTCATATTAATTATGTGCTGGATGAACGAAAAAGAAAAGGCATGCAAAAATTTATTGAAATATTGCATGAGCTATGAAGCAGGTCCGGTTACCAGCATTTTCCCTTCTATTTCAAATCATCTATTTTTGCCAAAACTGTAAGTTGAATGAAAGTCGCACTGATCACAGGAATTACTGGCCAGGATGGGTCTTATCTTGCTGAGTTTTTATTGAAGAAAGGATATAAGGTTCATGGCATCAAGAGAAGAACATCACTAATCAATACACAACGTATTGATCATTTATACAAGGATCAACATGAGAGAGGAGTGAATATGATACTCCATTACGGTGATCTTGCTGATTCAACCAATATAATCCGGATCATTCAGCAGGTGCAGCCTGATGAAATTTATAACCTGGGTGCAATGAGTCATGTGCAGGTAAGTTTTGAGCAACCTGAATATGTAGGGAATGTTGATGGCATTGGTACACTGCGTTTACTTGAAGCGATAAGAATACTGGGACTGGAGAAAAAAACAAGGATCTACCAGGCATCCACTTCCGAGATGTATGGGAAAGTGAAAGAGACACCGCAAAATGAGAACACTCCTTTTTATCCACGTTCTCCATACGGTGTCGCAAAGATGTATGCTTATTGGATCATCGTCAATTATCGTGAAGCTTATGGAATGTATGCATGTAACGGTATCTTATTCAATCATGAAAGCCCTGTTCGTGGAGAAACTTTTGTTACAAGAAAAATAACAAGAGGCGTTGCAGAAATTGTTTTGGGATTAAAGAAAAAATTATGGCTCGGGAATTTAAATGCTAAACGTGACTGGGGCCATGCGAAAGATTATGTTGAAGCAATGTGGCTGATGCTCCAGCAGGATAAACCGGAAGATTATGTGATTGCCACAGGACAAACTACATCTGTACGTGATTTTGTGATAAAGGCATTTGTGAATGCAGGTGTTCATATCCGCTTTGAAGGGGAGGGAATCGATGAAGTGGGCATAGTTGATAAAGTAGCATTGCCCGAAGTAAAAGTGAGAGTGGGTGATGTCGTAGTGGAGGTGGATAAAAGATATTTCAGACCAACGGAAGTAGATATTTTATTGGGCGATCCTAAAAAAGCAAAACAAAATTTAGGATGGTCACCACGTTATACATTGGATGAAATGATCAAAGAGATGGTGCAATCGGACATTGAATTGTTCAGGCGAAAAGTGCATCTTACACAATCGGGGTTTACTACCCATAATCAATACGAATGATGGATAAGCAGGATAAAATTTATGTAGCAGGTCATCGGGGCATGGTGGGTTCGGCTATCTTAAGAAAATTAAAAGAACAGGATTTCAGCAACGTTGTGTTTCGTTCTTCTGCTGAGCTTGATCTGCGGGATCAGCATGCTGTCAATTCTTTTTTTGAATCGGAGAAACCAGCCTTTGTTTTTTTAGCTGCAGCCAAAGCAGGTGGTATTCTGGCCAATAATACCTATCGTGCAAATTTTATCTATGATAACCTAATGATCGAATCCAATATTATTCATGCATCTTATTTGAATAAGGTCAAAAAACTTCTATTCCTCGGCAGCTCATGCATTTATCCTAAGATGGCACCTCAGCCGATGAAAGAGGACGCATTGCTAACCGGCTTGTTGGAAAAAACAAATGAGCCTTATGCGGTTGCTAAGATCACAGGAATTAAATTATGCGAGGCTTACCATGATCAATATGGTTGCAATTTTATTTCAGCCATGCCTACAAATTTATATGGACAGGGAGACAATTATCATTTGCAAAACTCCCATGTCATTCCGGCTTTACTCAGGAAATTTCATGAAGCAAAACTGGCGAATAAATCATTTGTCGAAGTGTGGGGGAGTGGCGCTCCGTTAAGAGAGTTCATGTATGTGGATGATCTCGCAGATGCCTGTTTTTTTCTGATGCAGCATTATGACGAGAGGCTTTTTATCAATGTAGGAACCGGCGAGGAGATATCTATTAAAGACCTTGCTTTACTGATAAGTGAGGTAACAGGGTTTACCGGAGAAATAAAATTTGATACAACCAAGCCCGATGGCACACCAAGAAAACTAATGGATAGTTCAAGACTGCATTCATTAGGTTGGAAAAGCAAGATGAATTTGAAAGAAGGATTGAAAATAGCTTATCATTATTTCAGGGAATCGAATAAATAATCAACCTTTTGTTTTATCCGGATTCAAAAAACCTTCGATCACCCACCACCTGAATTTTACAAGCATTGACATTTTGGATGGCTTGCCTTGTACTAAATACAAAAGACCGTAGGCATTTGCATAGCCAAACTTTGCAAGATATTCGATGAATTTTAATGTGAGCTTTGAAGCAGAACCTTTATTCATTAATCGTTCGCTGGCTCCAATGCCCATGCTATGTTGTTTTACATATTCCTTATCAAACTTATTTCCTTCCACATGATGATAAACGATGACATGTGGTAAATAATAAACCTTTTCATTTGCATTAATGAGTTTTAAATACATAGCTTTTTCTTCTCCTGCCATTAAACTTTTTCCACTTCGGCCAAGATAGCCATCAAAATATCCAAATTTTTCAAAAGCTGTTTTTCGAAAATGCATATTGGCCCCGGAAGGATAACGAACTCCTTTCATTTGAAAGACAGAATTTCCCAGGTCATAATTCCCCACCAATCCCCAAAAATATTTTCCAAACCAATCGGCAACAGGTACCAAATATTTTGGAATAATCTTTCCTCCTGTACTCATCGCATCAGGATGTTCATTATAAAATTTGAGGATTGCATTCAGCCAGGTTGACTCGGCAATACAATCGTCATCAATATAAGCGATGATTTCACCTGCAGCTTCTTTTGCTCCACGGGTTCTTGCAAATGCTATTCCCTGGTTGGTTTCTTTGATGTATCTCCAATGATGATCAGGATAAACAGCTGAAAGCTCCTTGCAAAAAATTTCTGTTCCATCATTGCTATTATTATCAATAATTAAAACTTCAAAATCTGCCGGAGAACTTTTTAAAGCGACGATGCTTTGAATACAAAGCCTTAACAGATTTAGCCTGTTGTAGGTGCAGATGATGATAGAACATTTTTTTTTAAGCATTATAAATGCGACTTTATACAAATAAATTTAGATCAAATGCATTGATCAGCTAATCCGTTGTTAAATATTAATCATAAAATTGATGAATCGAATCTACTATATAGTTTGTTTCGGCTTCAGAGAGTTCATAAAAAAAAGGGAGCCTCACTAGCGTATCAGCAAACCTGTCGCAAACAGGCAACTCTCTTCCGTCATGCTTCGCTTTAAAGAAAGGGGAGTTATGTAAAGAAAGATAATGAAATACGGCAAAGATTCCCCGGCTTTTGAGATATGCAATCAGGCTTGTTCTTTCTTTCAGACTGTTGCACAACAGGTAAAACATATGTGCATTATTAGTAGCATAGTCGGGAATAAATGGAAGCTGAAATTTGCCTTTAGCTACTAATGGAGAAAGGGCATCAAAATAAAATTGCCAGATCTTTTTCCTTTTAATTTGAATATCATCCAGGTTTTCTAGCTGGGCATAGAGAAATGCAGCAATGATCTCTGATGGAAGAAATGAAGAGCCAATATCGACCCAACCATATTTATCTACTTCACCCCGAAAAAACTGGGAACGATTAGTGCCCTTTTCCCGGATTATTTCAGCACGGGTAATATATTCTTCATTATTCACAACGATCATCCCGCCTTCACCGCTGATGACATTTTTTGTTTCATGAAAAGAAAACGCACTGAATTGACCAAAAGAACCTAATGGTTTGTTCTTGTAAAATGAATCAATAGCCTGTGCTGCATCTTCGATCACCATTAAGTTATTTTGTTGTGCAATACGAACTATCGGGTCCATGTCGCAGGCTACACCTGCATAATGAACGGGTACAATTGCCCGGGTTCGTGGTGTAAGTAATTCTTCAATTTTTGTAGCATCAAGGTTGCCTGTTTTTTCTTCCACATCAGCGAATACAATTTTAGCACCTCGTAATACAAAAGCATTGGCTGTGGATACAAATGTGAAAGAAGGAATAATAATTTCATCGCCGGGCTTAATGTCTGCCAGCAAAGCTGACATTTCCAATGCATCTGAACAGGAAGTTGTCAGCATACATTTTTTAAATCCATAGCGGGATTCGAAAAAGGCATGACATTTTTTTGTAAATATTCCGTCCCCTGAAAGCTTAAGTGCAGCAGCAGCTTGTTGAATATACGCAGTTTCCTTACCTGACAGATACGGCTTGTTAAATGGAATTATTTTCTCCATCCCCAAATG
>JGI24806J26614_1000271_pt1 | contig 14288 bp, 12 predicted proteins | sample Kansoi200umMDA_FD_26614 | JGI IMG/M metagenome (IMG submission 26614)
AAAAGGATGTATCAAAGTTGATATGCTTGCAGATATTGCTGTATTAAGTGATGATTATTTTACGATAGATGAGGAATACATCAAAGATATTGAAGCTGTGTTGACGATTGTTGGCGGAAAGATTGTGTATGCAAAAGATGAATTTTCTTCCTATTCGCCACCGCCAATTCCAATATTACCTGAATGGTCGCCGGTAAAAAACTACAAAGGTTATTATTCGCCCAAACAAAAAAAAGAAAAAGCAATAACTGTATTGCAGCAAGTGAATAATAATTCCACGAATGCACAATTACATTATTGTGCCGGAAGTTGCAATGTGCACGGGCATGATCACAACACTGCACGGTTAAGTAATATTCCCGTTAATAATTACACAGCTTTCTGGGGGGCTTTAGGCTGTTCATGTTTTGCGTTTTAAGTTATTTATCATGGCAGAAATCATCAAGCAAATTTTATACAGCGATATTGGAAGTAATATAAATAATGCTGCTCTTTTGGTTTATCGCATTTTGTTTGCGCTTGAATTATTTCGTGTGCATGGCATGAAAAAATTCCACATTGAAAATGGTCAGCGGGAACATGTGCCAAACCCTTTGCATCTGCCTGATAAACTAAATGGCTTTGTAGCAACTCTTGCTGATACGGTTGTACCATTCCTATTAATAATTGGAATTTGCACAAGATTAATTGTATTGCCAACTATCGTTGTTACAGCAATCGGTTATTTTGTTGTACATCGCAAAGACAGTTTAGAAGTGCGTGACGTTCCTTATGTATATACACTTTCGTTACTTTTTTTAATGGTTATTGGCGCAGGAAAATATTCAGCAGATTTTTATATATTCAATTTCTTAAATAAATAATATGGAAACAAAAATCGGCATTAAACAAGAATATTTAGCAGAAGTAGCACACTCACTTGGTAAAGTGTTGGCAGATGAATTTGTTCTTTATACAAAAACACGCAAGGCGCATTGGTGTGTAACAGGACCTGATTTTCACAGCAAACATTTATTCTTTGAAAGTCAGTATAACCAGTTAGAAGAAATAGTAGATGAAGTAGCTGAGCGCATTCGCAGTCTTGGTCATTTCCCGCCTGCATCTTTAAAAGAATTTTTACAACTCACACATTTTTCAGAAGAATCAAGAGAAAAGAATGATAGCACTGGTTTTATAAAAGAGCTGCTTGCGGATCATGAAAGTATCTTAATTCATTTACGCGAAAACATAGATGGATATGCCAATCGTTTGCACGATGCAGGCAGCAGCGATTACATTACAGGCTTAATGGAAACGCACGAAAAAATGGCTTGGATGCTGCGAGCTCACTTAGAGTAATAATGCTCAAATCGCTAAATATATTTTTTGAAGATTAAAAAGTTATGGCGACGAATGAACAAAAACGTATAAGCACATTTACGTTGCTGCTTTCAGCAGTAGCCGGGTTTTCCGACACGGCTACTTTTGTCTCCGGCGATTCTATTTTTTCCGCGCATGTAACGGGAAACTTCATTGTATTTGCGGCGCAGGTGATAGTAGGTTCAGAAGAAAATGCATGGATAAAACTGGTAACATTTCCTGTGTTTATTATTGCAGTAATTATTGGAGGGTGGCTGGCAGAAAAATCAAACGATAAATATTTTATTCTTTTAATAGAAAGCATACTGTTATTGTTATGTGGTGTGGCAGCAATTTTTCATTCATCTTTATTTCACGCTAACATAAATACAATTCTTTATTGTATTGTAATGATGGTTGTATTCGCAATGGGTTTGCAAAATGCTTTTGGTAAATTATATGCTAAAGAAACACATGGTCCTACTACTATGATGACAGGCAATGTAACGCAGGCTTCACTTGATGTCGGAAGTCTTATCCGAAAAGGTTTTGCTAAAGAATCATCTGCCAGTTTAAAAAAGCAAGTGTATTTAATCGGTGGATTTTTATTAGGATGTTTATCCGGCGCATTAATTAGTAAAGCCGCAGGATTGATTTCTATTTTGATACCTGCTTTTGTTTTGATGATTTGTTATTTTTCGATGAAGAATAATCAACCAAAATCAGGCAAATAAAAAGATGTTGCTAAAAAGGAAATTGAAAAACCAAGTGATGCTACGAAAAAACTTAGGCTAATTTCTATAACTTTACTGCACTTTAGTTCAGCACGAAAATGAGTAAAATGATGTGAGATATTTCTTTAAATTTTTATTAGCATTGATTCTGTATAACTTAGAAAGTGAATAAAACGTTCTGTCCTCCCGACGTTAAAAGCAAATGATTTATTTCATTTGCTTTTTTGTTTAAAAATATTTTAAAAATTGTTATAGCCGGCAGAATATCCCGATTGAGACCGGGAACTCGCAGGTTTGAATCCTGTTCCCGGCATTTACATTCTATTAACTTTACTTAAAGCCTGCAAAATTAAATAACTGCGGGCTTTGTAATTTTTACAACCCCACAATTATAAGACTGTATGCGGCAGTGATGCGAAATGTAATTTTATATTTATCATAAAATAACTATATGCATTTAAAAATCTGTGTTACCTTTTTAGTATGTTTTGTTTTGATATTATTGATGAATTCCTGTACTGAGCATAAAACTGAAAACAACAATGATGATATGTTTTCTTTTAATGAAGATGCTTCAACAAGATGGAGCAGTCCTGAAAACAGGAATGGAGTTTTGAGTGGTGGTGGTAAAGAAAATAATTCTGCAAAAGGTCATCCGTATGATGCAATTAAACCCGGTGAAGCATATACTTTATTGCAAACAGACGGACCTGGAATAATTGAAAGGATGTGGATCACAATTAATGATCGCTCTCCTGAAATGTTGCGTTCATTACGTTTAGATATGTATTGGGATGGCGCAACAAAGCCTGCTGTGTCTGTTCCGTTTGGTGATTTTTTCAGCGTGAGTTTAGGCAAAACAACCGCATTTCAAAATGCATTGTTTGCAAATCCTGAAGGGCGTTCGTTTGTGTCATTTATAAAAATGCCTTTTAAAACGTCAGCAAAGATCACTATATCGAATGAAGGCAATAAAGAATTAAAAAATATTTTTTTTGATGTTGATTATAATTTGATGAAGAACTGGAATGATAACTGGATGTATTTTCATGCATACTGGCACAGAGATACTGCAACAAAACTTACGGGCGATTTTGAATTATTACCCAACGTGGAAGGCAAAGGAAGATTTTTAGGTGTGAATGTCGGCGTAAATGCAAATCCATTGTATGGTCAATCGTGGTACGGAGAAGGCGAAGTAAAAATGTTTTTGGATGGTGATAAAAATTATCCAACTCTCAATGGTACGGGTACTGAAGATTATGTAAGCACGGCGTGGGGCGAAGGAAAATTTATCAGCGAGTTTAGTGGATGTGCAATTTGCAGTGATAGCAGTTTGGAATATTCATTTTATCGTTATCATATTCCTGACCCAATCTGGTTCAAACAAAATTGTAAAGTAGTATTGCAACAATTGGGTGGTGCTGCAACAGATTCGGTTCGTTCCTATCAATTGGCTGGCGCGCCGTTAATTCCGGTTACAACAGATACAGGAAAAATAATGCATCATTACGAACAAAAACAAACTATACAACTTGATACAACAATGCCAAAAGGCTGGACAAATTTTTATCGCTCAGATGATGCTTGCGCAACTGCTTATTATTATTTGAATAAACCTGAAGATAATATGCCGCCATTGCAGCCTGTTGTTATACGTGTTGCAAAGTTGAAGCACTAATAGAAATTATTTCTCCGCATCTTTCTTCAACTTCTCATCATATTTTTTTTGCAGGTCAGCCAATTCATCATCATAACCTTTCTGATCTATAAATGCAGATGGATTATACGCGCTGCCGGGCGCATGTTTTTGTTGCAAATTAAATTGGCTGGCATGTGCAGCAAGCCAAATATCAAACCGAATATTTTTCATTGCCAGCAAAGTATATGCATAATCTTTCGCAATGGCCGGATACTTTGTGACAGCAGCAAAAGATGTATCAACAATAATGGTGGGCATATTTGCAATCAGCACACGATAAGACGAAGCTGAATCATGCACTGTAAACAAAAAACTGCACGAACCTTTTGTATGCCCGGGATGATGCAGCATAACAAGTTGCATATTGCCCAAATGTATCGTGTCTCCATTATACAATGCACGGTCTGCATGTATGGGTTGAAACATAACGCCATATTTGCCAAGTTCATAATCAGAAGCACCGCCGGTTGCCAACACATCTGCATCGGCTGCATCAACCATAAGCTTTGCGCCGGTTTCTTTTTTTATTTGTGCCATCGCGCCAACATGGTCGAAATGAACCTGGTTGGTGAGTAATATTTTAATGTCATGAAATTTAAAACCAAGTGTTTCAATATTCTTTTTTATTAATGCTGACGAAGACGCAACGCCCGTGTTGATGAGTATATTTCCTTTTGAAGTTATGATGAGATAAGAACCAAGCTCGTACGTACCTACATAATATAAATTGCCTGCAATACGAAAAGGCGGATAAGGTTTTTCCCAGCTTGTATCGCGTTTGGGTTCTTTTACAGTTTGTGCTGTTGATAAGATTGTAAGGAGTGCAAATGTGATAATTGCTATCATGCTTTTAAGAACACGTTTGTTCATCTTTTCTTGATAACCCACAAGCTTATCTGAAAGCATTTAGAATAATAAACTATTGAAAGCCCCGCCTGGATTATAAAATGTAAAAGCAAATATTTGGTTTTTTAGCCTATTTCAATTCCTGTATCTCAATATTTTTCCATCTAACTTTTATACCGCCACCTTCATGAATTTGCAAAGCAATAAAGCCAACACCCTGCCCGATCTTTTCATCTTTTATATAACACATCTGGTGACCGTTTAACCAGGTAGTTACTTCATCACCATCCACTTTTATTTTGTAGGTATTCCAATCATCAGCCTTCAAGTATTTTTCATCTTCCGGTTTTGGCTGAATGAGCCAACCTCTTCCATACGATTCATAAATGCCGCCTGTATGTTCACCCATTGGTGCAACTTCAGCCTGCCATCCGCTGATTTTTACACCTTCAGAAATTTGGGAACGAAAAAACACACCGCTATTGCCATTGGCTTCTTGTTTGAACTGTAATGTGAGAACAAAATTTTTATAGTTTTTATCAGTGGACAAATAACCATATTGTTTGTCTGGCCCGCTTTCACAAATAAGTTCGCCATTTTGTACATACCATTTTTCGGTGCCATGAATTGTCCAGCTGGTGAGATCTTTTTCATTAAAAAGTTTTTGTGTTGTTTGTGCAGTTGCGAACAAGCCGGCAAGCATGCAGCAAAAAATAAGTAAAGATTTCATGTAAAAAATTTTTATGAAGATAAGAGATAACACAGTGTTAGCTGCAAGCAGCAGGTAATTCAGTATTGATAAGTTCTTTAAATTTTACTTCAGATCATCAAATATTACAAGAACGTTATTCATGTTGTGCAAGATTTAAATACATAAGCATATCGCTTTGAAATCTTTTAATATTATCATTATGCATTTTCATTTTACAAAAAAAACGGTGCTCCATTATTTAAAACAGTTTATTATCTTTCCTAAAAATTAACCTTGTATGGCAGACTTATTAGGAACAGATGAATCGCCAATTGTTCCGCCAACCAGCGATGAGAAAACATTAGCATTATTATCTCATGTACTAACAATTTTCTTCCCGCTTCTGGCACCGTTAATTATTTATCTTGTAAAAAAAGATGAATCAAGTTTTGTTGCTTATCACGCAAAAGAGTCATTAAATTTTCAAATCACTTTATTTATTTTTGGTTTTATTTTTTTCATACTTATTATTATTATAATCGGCATCCTTTTACTATGGATAGAAGGCATCGTAGCTTTAGTACTTGTTCTTGTTGCTACTATTCGTGCAAGCGAAGGAAAATTGTATAAATATCCTTTAAGCATCAGGCTAATTAAATAGCATTTTTACTTTCTTCAATTTGTGTGCAATCGTTTTTCAAATAATGTTTTGCCTACATTTACCCGCATGAAGCAAACAAAAAAGCTTGCCCTCTTCGACCTTACAATGATTGTTATCGGGCTGGTGATAGGCATGGGAATTTTTCGTACGGCAAAAGATGCGGCAGCGGCTTCATCATCTCCTGCATTTTATTTTTCAGTGTGGATTCTCGGCGGCTTAATTGCTTTATGCGGCGCACTTACATATGCAGAAATAGGTTCACGTTATCCAATCACAGGTGGTTATTATAAAATTTTTGCAGCCTGTTATCATCCCTCATTAGCTTTTGGAATTAACTGCATAATTCTTATTTCAAATGCTGCTTCACTTTCGGGTGTTGCCTTAATCGGCAGCGAGTATATTGCGCCGCTTATCTTTCAAAATCCTTCTTCGTTTACTGAAGCAATGATTGCGGTTGCGGCTATCATTTTATTTTATGGAGTTAATTTGATGGGCTTGCATTTGAGTTCTAAAACACAAAACGTTTTAATGATTATTAAAATGAGTATGATACTCGTTTTAATTGCTGCATTATTTTTTCCGCATTTATATCATACAAATACTGAAGTTATAACTAACACCAGCGCTTTATCTACCGGCAATCTTTTAATGTTTGGCGTTGCATTAAAAGCTGCATCGTTTACGTATGGCGGTTACCAGCAAACAATAAATTTTGGTGAAGAAGTGCAGAATCCGCAAAAAAATTTACCACGTGGTATTATTGCAGGCATCTTTATCATCATTGCTTTATACTTAAGCGTAAATTATTCTTACTATAAAATCATAGGCTTTAATGAGCTGAAAACAACCCGCGGTATTGCTGCCATCGTTACAGAAAAAATGTTTGGAGAAAGTGGCAAGTATGCTTTCTCCATTTTATTATTTCTTGCTGTGCTGGCGTATGTAAATGTGTTGCTGCTAAGTAACCCGCGTGTTATGTATGCCATGAGTCTTGATGGCATTTTGCCTGCAGCATTTAAAAAGAAAGATGAGAAAAAAGATGTGCTCACTGTAAGCTTAACAGTATTTGCAGCAATCTGTGTTATCGTTTTATTTTTTGCAGATAAATTCGACCAGATTTTAAGCTTCACTATTTTTCTTGATTCAATAGGAATGGCAACATCAGCAGCATCAATATTTATTTTACGCAAACGCACAAAGCATCTGGATAATACCGGCATTTATAAAATGAAATTATATCCATTACTACCAATTCTTTTTATTCTTGCTTATATTTTCGTAGGAACAGTGATTGCTATTACCAATCCTGAATATGCAATTACAGGAACAATTGTGTTGGCTGTGTTTATCCTTCTGTATTTTATATTTCACAAAAAAAATGATACTGAAAATTTTAATGATACTGAAAATTTTAGAGATGAAGACCTTTTGAAAGATTATTAACTTTCAAATAAGATAAAAAGCAATTTACACATCAAATCAAGGCACAAGTGTTGAAAAAACGACAATACAAAAGTTTAATCAAGGCGAATGGACAAATGTGCTGTATATCATTTGTCCTTGACTTTTTTGGTACTTTTTGTGTCAAGACAAAAAGTACATAATAAAATTTATATTTAATTTGATAGAATTTATGCTTCTAAAATAATTTCAATACACGCACATGAAAAAATATAACCTGCTGTTACTAATATTAATTGCAACAAAGCTTCCAGCACAAACCATCACTGGTTTTACACCAAACAACGCAGCAACACAGTTACAAACGGAACAAAAATTTGATGAGCAGTTAAATGCACAGCACATCGGGCAAACTATAAAATTGCTTTCATCAAAACCGCATAACCTCGGTTCAATGGGAAGTAAAGCTTTTGCTGATACAATCCTTAACCGTTATAAATCTTATGGCTTTGATGCACATATTGAAGCATTTAATGTTTTATTCCCAACGCCAAAAACAAGGCTGTTGGAAATGATTTCACCAACATCATATAAGGCAATACTGAAAGAGCCTGCATTAAAAGAAGATGCCACAAGTAATCAACAAGACCAGTTACCGACATACAATGCATGGAGCGCGGATGGTGATGTAACCGGCGAACTGGTATTTGTAAATTATGGTGTGCCTGCAGATTATGATAAGCTCGCAGAATTAGGTGTTGATGTAAAAGGGAAAATTGTGATTGCAAAATATGGTCATAGCTGGCGCGGTATAAAGCCAAAAGTGGCGCAGGAGCATGGTGCGATTGGTTGCATTATTTACAGCGACCCGATGGATGACGGATATTTTGCAGGTGATGTTTATCCCAAAGGAGCTTATAAAAATGAATACGGCGTACAGCGCGGCAGTGTAATGGATATGCCAATTTATCCCGGTGACCCATTAACTCCAAATGTTGGCGCAGACAGTAATGCCACAAGAATTGCATCGCATAATGAAGCGCCGAATCTTTTAAAAATTCCTGTGTTGCCCATAAGCTATCATGATGCACAACCTTTGCTTGAAGCGCTTGAAGGACCGGTGGCTCCTGAAGCCTGGCGCGGCGCATTGCCTTTTACTTATCATATTGGTCCCGGCAGAACACAGGTGCATTTAAAGCTTGAATTTAACTGGAATATGGTACAGTGTTATGATGTTATTGCTATGATAAAAGGCTCACAATTTCCTGATGAATGGGTGCTGCGTGGCAATCACCATGATGCATGGGTAAATGGAGCAGATGATCCCATAAGCGGGCAGGCAGCAATGCTCGAAGAAGCAAAAGCAATTGGTGAGTTGATGAAAGCCGGGTGGCAGCCAAAGCGTACCATTATTTATTGTTCATGGGATGGTGAAGAACCGGGGCTTATCGGCTCAACAGAATTTGCTGAAGAGCATGCAAAAGAGCTGCAGCAAAAAACAGTTATTTATATTAACAGCGATGCGAACGGCAGGGGATTTTTAGATGCAGGTGGCTCACATGCATTGCAACCTTTGATGGATGAAATTTCAAAAAAAGTAATAGACCCTCAAACAAATATTCCTGTGTTTGAAAGATTAAAAGCAGCGAATGCAGCCAATGCATCAAACACAAAAAATAAGAAAGAAGCATTGGGAAAAACAGAACTTGAACTGGATGCATTAGGAAGCGGTTCTGATTATTCACCTTTTTTACAGCATCTTGGGTTGCCTTCGCTCAATCTTGGCTTTGGTGGTGAAGATGACGGCGGCGAATATCATTCAATCTATGATTCTTATGATGATTACCGGCGTTTTAAAGATCCGTCTTTTGAATATGGCGTGGCGCTTTCACAAGTGTCAGGTCGTGCTGTACTAAGAATGGCCAATGCAGATGCTCTACCTTTTGATTTTACCAACGTGTATAAAACAGCAAACGATTATGCAACAGAATTAATAAACACAACAAATGATATGCGTGACGCCACCGCTATAGAAAACCAACTATTAAAAGAAAATAAATATAAGCTTGCCGCGGACCCAACGAAAACTTATGTACAGCCAAAGCCAAAAGATGAAGTACCGTTTATTGATTTCAGTCCTTTACAAAATGCGCTTGCTGCATTAAAGAAAAGTACAGACAGTTTGAATGTTGTTATCAAAAAAAATAATAATACTGCCAATGCAAACATGAATCTTGCACTTGCACATGCAGAACAACAATTGTTATTTGATAATGGATTACCACGCCGCGGTTGGTATAAGCACAGTTTATATGCACCGGGTTTTTATACAGGTTATGGTGTAAAAACTTTACCAGGCATTCGTGAAGCAATTGAACAAAGAAATTGGAAAGAAGCGCAGGATGAAATTAATTTAACGGCACAAGCAATTATGCGTTTGGCAAATTATTTGAATGATATTAAAGGTTGATTTTTTTATAATTTCTTACGTTTAAAATTTTTGCTATGCTACGCTGGACACTTATCTTTTTAGTCATTGCAATTGTTGCAGCCATTTTTGGTTTTGGTGGAATTTATGCAGCAGCTACTGATATTGCCCGCATTTTGTTCTTCATTTTTATTGTACTGTTTATTCTTTCGCTTATTCGCGGAAGAATATAAGCGTTTATACATTTCTTGTTTTGATATCACCGTTTGCGTAACCGGTGATAATTTTATTTGCCATACCAACAAACAAACCTGTTTCAACAATGCCGGGAATTAAATGCAGCTCTGTATTTAATTGCGAAGGATTTTTTATGGTATTAAAATAACAATCCAGTATATAGTGCTGGTGGTCTGTTATAAAAACTTTGTTTTCTTTTTCTCTAAGTTTTGTTTTGATATTGTATGTTGATTCAATTTTTTGTTGCACCTGTTTCCAGCCAAAGGTTATTACTTCCACAGGCAAAGGAAATTTGCCAAGTATTTCCACATCTTTATTTTCATCAACAATAATTATCAGTTCGTCTGCATTTGATTCAACAATTTTTTCCTGCAGCAATGCGCCACCGCCGCCTTTAATTAAACTTCCATTTACATCCACTTCGTCTGCGCCATCAATAGCAAGTTGTAACCTCTCAACATCATTCAGCGATATATAATCAATACCTTCTTCTTTTAAAATATTTTGTGTTTGCAGCGATGTGCATACTGCAGTAAAATGCAAGCCTTGTTGTTTGCGTTTGCCTAATTCTTTTAAAAGATAATAAACAGTTGTACCGGTGCCCAAACCAATAAGCATATTTTGTTTAATAAAATCTGCTGCGTAAAAGCCAAGCTTTTGTTTGATGTCGTCTTGTGAAAGCATGCAATAAAAGTAATTTGAATTTTGAGAATTCAGATTTCAAATTGGAAAAAGCAACTGCGAATGTGAATCCAAAGCTTCCATGAAATATCAAAGCACAAGTGTGCGATCTCCAATCAAGTTGAGGACAGGTTCCACGAACGATGCCACAACGAATTAATACTGATAACAAAAGCAATCAAAAAAATCTTTAAAGATTTTTTTAAATAAATTTTGACACATTAAAAATTAACCACAGTTTTGCACCACGAAAAAATTATAGAACAGTGAAAACGCAACGCACATATTTATTCATCAATCCGGCAGGGCATTCGCTCGCTGTGAATGACGAGACATATTGCGGGGCATGTTATACCGTAAGCTAACGATTAACAACTGTTACTAACTGACTATACAGCCTCGCTACTTGCGGGGCTTTTTTATTGCTTCCGCTTAAACAAAAGGTTTAAATTTTAAAATCAAAACAAATGTCAACAGAACAATCAACATATAAACGAAGCGGAATTTTTTCTTTGATGGTGCAATCCATTAAAGGCATACAAATGGATTATACAAAAGGCAGCCTGCGCAAAGCAATTGTATTACTCGCAATACCCATGATACTCGAAATGTGCATGGAGAGTGTGTTTGCGCTCGTGGATTTATTTTTTGTTGGGCACTTGCCCAACAGCGAACATACACTGCAGGCAGTAAGCTTAACAGAAACGGTGCTCTATATAATTTATTCCATTGCGATTGGAATAAGCATGGCAGCAACAGCAACCGTGGCACGGCGTGTAGGCGAAAAAAATAAGGATGGAGCAGCGCATGCAGCCGTGCAATCAATATGGCTGGCAATTGGAGTAACGGTTTTAATAAGTGTAACAGGCGTTGTATTTGCACCGGATATTTTACGGCTAATGGGCGCTGATGCAACTACAATCGCTATGGGCAGCACATATGCAAGAATTGATTTAGGTGCAAGCCTTGTAATCATGATGCTCTTTCTCATCAACGGAATTTTTCGCGGTGCAGGCGACGCATCCATGGCGATGAAAAGTTTGTGGCTGGCAAACATCTGCAACATTATTCTTTGCCCGTTGTTCATTCGCGGTCTCGGACCAATACCTGCATTCGGGTTAACAGGCGCAGCCATGGCAACAACAACAGGTCGCGGCATTGGCGTGTGTTATCAATTGTATCATTTGTTCAAAGGCAAATCAACCATTCAAATACATCGCAAACATTTGAATATAGATTGGTCAATCATCAAATCACTTGTCAACATTGCATCGCCTGCAACATTGCAATTCGTTATCGGTTCCTGCAGTTGGATAGTTTTAGCAAGATTGGTTGCAGAAACGGGGCAAAGCGTTGCATCGGCAGGTTATCAAACCGCGATACGAGTGGTAATATTTTTCATTCTTCCTGCATGGGGAATGAGTAACGCCGCAGCTACATTGGTTGGACAAAACTTAGGCGCAAAACAATTGAAGCGCGCTGAACAGTCGGTAATAAAAACAGCAAAGTATAATGCGATATTCATGGGTTTGGTGTCAATAATATTTCTTGTTTTTCCCGAGCCTGTCATATCGGTGTTCACTAACGACGAGAATGTAAAATCAATCGCTGTACAGGCATTGCGCATCATGACAAGCGGCTACATTTTTTACGGCATCGGCATGGTAATGACAAGCGCATTCAACGGCTCCGGCGATACCTGGACGCCCACATGGATAAACTTTTTTTGCTTCTGGGTATTTCAAATTCCACTGGCATATTTGCTCACCATATATTTTAATATGGGACCGCTTGGCGTGTTCATCTGTGTTCCGGTTACAAATACATTGGTTACAATTGTTGCGTGGATTTATTTTAAAAAAGGGAAATGGAAAACGGTGAAAGTGTAGTGGTGTCTGAACACTTGAAAAAGTATCTGGCACTTTTGATAATACTTGTTATAAGCAAGATAATTTTTATGTTACCGGCATTAGCCTGTTGTGTCACCCTTTGTGCGTTCCCATTTTCATGGCAGCTTAGTGTTACATGCACAGCACTTATTCCGATTAAATAAAAAATAAAAAAATGAAGAGGTGTTTAATATTTAAAAATAAACAGCGACCGTAGTTATAAAAAGTTTATTGTAACCCGGTCAAAAATAAAAATTAATAATTGACCGGGTTTTTTATGCCCGGTGATAAAACATAAACAATGGAAACATTAATTATAATCATTTTAATAAGTGTTGTAATACAATACAGCGGCGTATTAAAATGGCTGAAAATAAAAATGAAAAAATTCAAATTCAAAGCAAAAAATAATCAACAGTTGTTTGATGATTATTTTATTGAACCAAAGGCATTTTATATGAAAGAGTTCGATGCACTTCCATGCATTGCTTACATAGAAGATGTTGATACATCAAAAATTTTTAAACTGGTTCAGGAAGATAAATATGGCAAAGTGAAAGATGTGTATCAGCGTAACTATTATAACTGGACGGATACTAAAATTTGTTTCAGTAAAACAATATTTGTGCTTGAGGGAAAAATAATAATAAGGCTGGCCGATGATTGGGCGGATATATATTTTCCAAACAACAGTTACACAAAGGCAAATGAAATGCTTGAAGAATTTAAAGATCTGAAAGCGGCAGCTAAAGAAAAAGAGTATGAAATAAACATCATCTCATTAAGCGGCAGAGAGCTTGATCTGAAAACTTTAGCCATCAAGCCAACAATGCTTGACATCAACCTTTATTATAATGATGATTTTAAACCAATAGATGCAATCATTAAAGAAAGACTGGCAAAAGAAAATGATAAAGGCATTGTATTGCTGCATGGTTTGCCAGGAACAGGTAAAACAACTTATTTAAGATACCTGATTGGTAATCTTAAAAAGAAAGTAATGTTTGTTTCACCAAGTGTTGCAGGCAACTTAATGAATCCTGAATTTATGGATCTGTTGCTGGATAATCCAAATGCAGTGCTGGTAATTGAAGATGCAGAGAATATTATTATGGACAGGAAATATAGCAGTTACAGCAGCGTAAGCAATCTGCTTAACATCAGCGATGGTTTATTAAGTGATTGTTTGAATGTACAGATCATCTGCACATTTAACAGCGAACTTGGCTTGGTTGATAACGCCTTATTAAGAAAAGGAAGATTGATAGCAAGGTATGAGTTTGGAAAATTATCTGTTGATAAAGCAAGAAAGTTGAGCAATCATTTAGGATTAAAAACTGACATCAACAGACCAATGACATTGGCTGAGATAACTAATCCTGAAGATAATTACCAGCAAACAGTTAAAACAAATGTGATTGGTTTCAGGAGAGAATTGTTGATGGAGAATTGATATGAGACATACAATAAACATGTTTACTTAACAAGCTGAATGAAGAACTGAAGAACAATGTTTGGTGTAACGCAATAAAATTTTTAAAAAAAGTTTCAGAAAAAATTTGACAGTATAAAAAATTCTTTCAGCTTTGCACAGCAAAAAAATAAAAAGTGCATCATGATTACAAGGCTTGCACCTAAATCAATTCTTGCATATGTGCTGCCCATAGCGATTGTAGTTGC
>JGI24806J26614_1000272_pt1 | contig 14281 bp, 11 predicted proteins | sample Kansoi200umMDA_FD_26614 | JGI IMG/M metagenome (IMG submission 26614)
CCCCCCGGGCCCGGAATACCTGTTCTTCCAGGTTTTATTCTCCCTACCATTTCAGCTTCCATCGCCTCCGACCAATCATTTCTCTTATTCGTAGACGCCAAACGCAAAGACTCCAGGTTGTTTTTTTCATTCTCCAACTGGGAAATCCTTCCCTCATCCCTTACTTCACCCCTTAAATTTCTTCTTTCAGCATCTTTTTCCTGGTTCAATTGCTTGGTAATTTTTCCATCAAACAACTGAAGCTCCACGGGTACTGAAACAACAAGGCTGATAATAATAGCCAGCGGGATCCTGAACAAGGCCGCCCATTTTTTGGTGGCTGATACAATCTCCCGGTCAATAGCCATAATAAAACAGGAGTAAACCGAACCGATAAGAAAAGAATAAGTCCAGCCGTTTTCGATCATTACCGGTTTCTCAGTTATGGGATCTTCTCTCAAAAACATATTCGAAATAGCATAAGAACCCGAGAGTAGTGCTAAAACACCCGTGATCAGGACAAAAAACCCGAGCGTTGCATGAATGTTCCGGGTGCTACGGGGACATTTCCTGATCATTTCATGATCCGTTTTGGAAAGAAAATATAGTAGTCTCATTAAAATATTTTTAACATCAAATCACTCTTCCGGTTTTTCTTCGTTTTCAAACCCTATAACCTTTGTATTCGTTTTCTGTTCCATAAAACGCTTTTTTATATCTTCCTCCTTTAATTTGAATGCGGCGATCTTTTCATCAATTTTTTTGATCACATCCTCATTTTCCTCATCCTGAATCGCCTTCTCCTTCAATTTCAGGTATTGGCCAAGTTGATTTCTTTCAGATTCTCGCATGATCTTTCCCCTCACTAATCCTTCTTCCCTTTCTTCATGCCTGTTTTTTAGCATTATCTCCTCTTCAACACTAAATTCCTGGGTCAGGTTAAAAAGCCTAATTGCCAGGCCAAACTCGAGCGCGACTCTTTTCTTAACCTGGTTAAAACTTCCAACAATTAGTTCCCCCTTTATATTATCTGTGCTGCGTAGTATATCATTCTCAATCCAGCTACTCACCAGTTTGGAAATATCGGCCAGTTCCTCCTCCGTTGACTTATAATTGGTAGACTGAAATGCAAACCAGCCATCTTTCACAACACCTTCCACTTTGAACCATAAGAAATATTTTTTTTCTGACCAGTCGGCCCTGAGCTCGGCCTTAAAAGGCCTCTCCATCAGCTTCCTAAGTCTCTCAGACATCTCATTTTCCAGGTACTTAACTATTAAACCCAATTCCCTGAACCCATATTCGTTCATCAATTGTGTCCTTATTTCCTTTGCCAGCTTCTCATCAAAAGCATTGTCCGAAAAACAATCCTCCGGGTATTGTGTGTTTATGAAGGCGCGGGCATGACTGATTACGCTGGATCTAAGTGAAGCGATAATATCAAATCCGGGGACGATGTGCTTGCTTGTTCTCTTATCGTGCAAATCAAGCCTCCCCTCCACTACCATATTAACGGGTATTTTAAGACGGCTATCCTTAGTAACAAACTCCGTGTTAGCCGGATTCTTGTCATTCGCTGTCTCAAAATAAAATCGCTCCTTATCTAAACCTGGAACAGTGATTAACTGCTTTAAGTTATACCCTACTGCTCGGCAATCCTGTTTCATTGGATCTCGAATTATTGAATCCTGCATATTTATGATCACCTCAGCGTAGGATTTTTCAATGACAGCGTTAAGTGTATGCTGCTCCAGTCTTGATCTTAGCCATGACCGAAAATCCTTTTTACCCGAGAGCTTAAACTTGATAGGGTCTTCCAGCGTCAGCGCCAGCGTATGATCAATTTCGACGTTCTGACCATCACGGGTCTTGGCCATTACTTGCTGTGATAAGTTAATAAAGGTTTCTGCTACCGGGTCTTCCGGACCTTCATTAAGGCTATGATCGATTAACGGAACTAACTCGAGCCCACAGGAATGGCCAATGGACACAATAAATCTTTCCAGCTCTGCCAGGTTCTTATTCAGCTCTGAAACAAAATCCTTTTTTTCAAACAACCAGGATTCTATTTTTTGCTTGAGGAAGAAGTTGATTGCGTTCAGCGGGTTTTCTGCGCTGTACACTGTATTCAACAAATTAAATATCCCTTTTTCTTCCGCCTTAACATCATAGTTTACCCAGATCGCCAATGGCTGTGTGGTTGAAGAATACCTCACTTCAAACTCGGGACCAGCAATATCTCTCGCCACCGCACTATGAGCAATTTCAAAATACCGGTACCGGTTCCCGAAATTAAAAAACGGCGCCTCCTCCTGCATGTCCCCTGTCTTTGAATCAACGACATAAATAGTTTTGCCATCCTGCCTGGTTCCCGGGCTCTGCCTGGATACAAGTTTGATAATCTGCTCAAACTTTAAGGCTGAATTTCCTTTTTCAGATCTTTTCATAATTTCCTTTTTTGAATATCTATACGGGAAACCATCCATCTTAACTTATCTCTCAGTTACTTAAAAAACTCTTTTCGGCCATTCTGTTTATTGCCTAAGAACATCTCTTTTGCAATCCGCTTATTATAAACTTCCACGGCGCCCATCAAGCCTTTTCTCAGGTATCGAATATCCAAACGCTGTTCAACCAGGTCTAAAATGCTATACCAAAATTCTTCTGCAGAAATATAGCTTGTGCCAGATTCAATTTCCTCGTCCAGTAAATACATAATACGAAGCAACATGTAGGCATATAACCTATAAAACGAATCGAGACTTAACTGCTCCATGTCCTTCTCCGATTCTATCTGCTCTTTTATGGCCGGGCCAAATACTGAATCAAAGATTTTCCTGCTTTTTGCAGTAAATAATAATTCAATGAAATAAGAAAAACTTTGTTGCGGATCTTGCTTGCATAAATGTTTTATGACCAGCGAATCCAGTCCGGATTTTTTAAACTCAATAAATCGTTTTTCATAAAACGTCAGGCAAACCGAGCTGTAGAAATAACAATAACCTGCCTGCGGCAACTCCTTTCCATCCACATTCCATGATTCAACTGTTTTAAACAGCCCTGGTAAATCGTCCAACCACCGATTAATTATCGAAGGAATAAGTTTATCGTAAACATATTCCTCCCCTTCACCCGTTGCATTCAGGAGCTTTCTAACATATTCAAGACTATCCTCGCGCTCAGGAATACAAATCGAGGATAAGAGAGGGCCAATGATGGCCCGGTACTCCGGCTTGGTCATCATCAAACCAATATATCGGTCAAATGAAGGTTTATAGTCAGCATAATCTGGCCAGCTCTTGGTAAAATACCTAAGCTTCCACAAATAATTTCCAAAAGCCAGCTCGTCTTCACCTACATCAGCAATCAGGCTGGATAGCTTAAAAAGTAAATCGGTAACATATCTCCCCGGATCATTAGAAGCATTAAATACTGTGAATCGAAAGATATTTTCCTGGAATTTAGCCGATAAGCCAACTGGAGAAAGTACAAATGCATTTTCAATTTTTTCAAACTGGTTCACCAGGAATAAAGGATACTGCTTTGATAACAGCTTGGAACTAATATCCTTTCGGGCCCTGCTTTCAAACTTATAACCATGATAACCGCCCGCTTCGATCTCAAGAATCAACCCGACTTCACTAATAATGTCATCCCCGTTCTCCTTCCATTGTTCCACAATATTCACTGATTTTGTTTCTGATCCTGGCTCCTCCAACTTACGGTCACCCAATAGCACAGCTACCAGATTTTGAAACTCATCAATTCTAATTCCTTCAAACCATACTCCAGCAAATAATACGATCCTGTGTAAAGATCTTTTTAATAACTCCTTGATAGTTTTCTCCTCTTCTTGATCCACCTCCTCAATCACAGATTCCAACTCTTCCTTTAACTTTTTCTTGCTTATTAGTTCTTCAATCCTGACCTGCTTTTCTTTCAACCCAAATTTCTGCATCCAATTATAGTTATACAGGGCGTTGTTTGTCAGGCTAAACAATTCTTCAACTTCCTTCATTTTAAAAAGTTTCCGAAAAAGGAACAGGTGCAGGGGGCTGATTTCTATTACTGGGAAATTAGGTGAGGAAAGACCAAATAAACTTTTATCACTGGTAATATAGATCACAGCAATTCTTAATTTATTCAGCCTGGTAATGAATGAATCTGCTATACCGCCACGGCTTGTTAAAAGTTTCAGAAACTCGAGGGCATAGCCAGGAAGGTTTCTATTACCATAAATTACCAATAGTTGGGCCTTTTTACTATTCTCTTCCGCTACCTGCCTTTCAAAATCTTCAATTATTTGCTCCATACGCAGGTTCTCCCTTTCGGCAGAACAACAGTAAGCAGTTGTTGTTGGAAATTTAGTTTCGCTTTTCATCATTCGTCCCACAACCATCAGTGCTAGTTCCTCATTTACCCGATGATGATTGATGAGCAGAACTCTTTTTAGTTTGAACTGCTTTATTTTTTTATCTACGTTAAATTCAATGTAGTCAGAACATTCTTCGTCCTTATAATCAATACTGGCTATATCAAATGGGAAAAATCTGGTTGCATCTTTCTCGGTAGAATGCTGGCTGTTGATCTGAACCTGCAGCTTATTAATACGATGACTAAGCTGAAAATTGGCATTATTGATCTGGCTTTCCGCAGTTCCATTATTGATCTGGTAAAAAGTAATTTCCTTTTCTTCTTTCTCACTATTTAGTTGCTCTTCTTCCATGAACCTTAAAAATTGATGGTTGCATTATTTATCATATCTCTCACATTCCCTGCTACATTGATCTGCTTTAACAAATACACCGTTTTATTCCCCTTAGTGTTTTCACCGCCAAAACATGATCTTAATATCTGCGCTATTTCCTTAGGTTTATAATCCCACTCCGTATATCCTAACCCGTTCAATTCAGGATACCCGGATAGATTCAATTTCCTGTTCAATAACACCGGAATCACAATTCGGATCCCAGGATTGGCCGCCCTTCTTTTCAAAATAGCATGCCTTTCTATCGTAGCGAATTCACCACCGAAATAATGCTTGGATAAAAGCATTACCGTATACCTGCATTCCCGAGAATAAATAACCTCCAACTCTTCTTTCAATGGCAAACCCACAGTAGCGGGCTGCTGATCCGGATAATAATAAACACTTTTAAAACCAGCCAGCTCCAGGGCAAGCGCTAAAGCAAGTGCTGCGTTTCTATCCTTCTCCGCAAACGAAATCCCAACCTCATATTTGAAACTTTCTTCCATGCAAACCGAATTAAACGAACCCAAAGCTGATTAATAAAAGGCAGGGAAAAAACCCCTATTACTCCGGATTTTTCCGGTAACTGGTCAGGCCACGCTAAACCGATCAAAAATGAGATTAGTTTAGACCCAGAATTGTTAAATACTAATTTTCTCGAAAAACATTTTTTAATCAAAAAAACAAGTCATGAATCCCATTCCATTTTTTTTCGTTGGCAAGGAAATCACAAATCAGAGAATTGAACTCTTTCTTAATGGTAAACATCAGTTATTAACAGCCGATCTGGGCCGTATGGATACCAAAAGTGTCTGGTACTCCAAGGAACATATCGAGAAACTCCTGGAAGAAATCGAAACCGCCGGCGGTGACGGGCTTAGAATCTGTCTGGGAACCTATGAATCAACTCATGAGTTCGCCGGCCAACTCTGTTTGCTAATGGTTTCCACTAAGGAAAACACAATATCGGACACACCAGCTCACATAAATCACTACCTCGAAGACCAACCGGATTATGCTGATAGATCCGCTTTACCAAGAGGCGACGCATTTAAAGGAAAAGGCACCAAAAGAGACTTCAATTTTGGATCGCCCTGTCCTCCCCGCTGCGATTGATCAGAACGCCCTACGAAAACTTATATGTAAATTGAGGAATGCGGAAATTGTTAAGTTTTAATTACATATACCTCCTGCCTTTGTTGCTCAGCGCCTTGCTCAGCCTGAGATCATTCAGGCTGGGCTGGCCAAAGGCTTACAGGATTTTCTCCTTGTTTTTGATCCTTACCCTACTTATTGAAGCATTTGCAATTAGTTGGAAATGGTATTTGCATAGCACTGGCTCCTGGAGTTTTTCCAGGTCCAATCTCTGGATCTACGATGGTTTCATAACAGTTCGTGGCCTGCTTATTATGCTATTCTATTACCTGGTTCTTACTTCAAAACTTCTAAAAAAACTAATCTCGTATGGAGTGGCAATCCTTTCAGTATTTGGCATTCTTAATTATTTCCTGATCCAAACACCTCACCATATTAATACACACACCATTGTCCTTGCCAATTGTTTTATCATTTTCCTGGCACTAGCTTATTTCAGACAACTGCTAAGAAATAAAACTTTGATCAGGCTAAATACACATTCAGCATTTTGGATAAGCCTGGGCAATTTTATTTATTACTCCGGCACACTGCCATTTTTCTTGCTTTTCGACTATCTGATATTTAAACAGCCTACTATCGCCAATTCCTATCTATTTATTAATGACATCCTAAATATCCTTCTTTATTCTCTTTATTTAATTGCATACCTCGTTAAACCATGGGAACAGCAACCCTTACAATCATCATCTCAACAATACTGATCTTATCATTTGCAGCAGTAATTGTTTATTTTCTTTTTTTCTACCAGAAAAAACGATTTAGACATCAACAGGATTTGTTAGAATTGCGAGAGGCATATAATCAAACACTACTTCAATCCAAACTGGAAATCCAGGAACAAACCCTTGATCACATCTCAAAAGAACTTCATGCCAATTTCAGCCAGCTGGTATCGCTGATTAATATTAACCTCGCGGGCATTTTACCTAATACGAATGAACAAACCAGGGAAGGCGTCCTCGAAACCAAATCGCTGGCGAAACAGCTACTTTCTGAATTGAAATCACTAAGCGCAAGTCTGAACACCGATCTGATAATGAAAATTGGATTTGGCCAATCCTTAGAAAACGAGCTAAATAGGCTCACCAAGACCAAACGATTCCAGGTCTCCCTAACAAAAAAAGGGGAAGAATTCAGGATAAGACCAGAACATGAGATCATTTTGTTCAGGCTATGCCAGGAAGTCCTAAATAATATTGTTACCTACGCAAAAGCCAGCTCAATACACGCTACAATTAATTATGATCAGGATCTACTTAAACTTGAAATAATGGACGATGGAATTGGATTCGACCTTGTTAAAGTAATGGAAGAAACAAATATTAAGCAAAGTACCGGTTTGATTAATATGAAAAAAAGAGCAAAGCTTATCAGGGCAGAAATCTTAATTGATACCGCACCAGGCAAAGGAACAAAAGTTACTATCCTGTTGAATAAATAGCTTTGATATGATTTCTCGGACAGCACAAATAAAACTCGCATTGGTAGATGATCACAATCTCTTCCGCAAGGGGCTAATTAAGCTAATCAGCATGGCAGATACCGAAAATAAATACAAGATCATTTTCGAAGCCGAAAATGGCCTCGATCTAAAGGAAAAGCTCAAACAAAAAGAATTACCTGATATAATCTTAATGGATATCGACATGCCGGACATGGACGGCTTTGAAGCGGTTGATTGGTTAAGAAAGTTTCACCCTTCCATTAACATCCTCGTTATATCCATGCTCGAAACCGAGGAAGCTGTTGTTAGAATGCTCAGGCTGGGTGTTAAAGGCTTTCTGTCCAAGGATATTGAAGTGGAAGATATCAATGCCGCCCTCAATGCCATTTCCCAGAAAGGCATCTATTATTCAGACTTTGCTTCGGGTATCATGACTTCAACCTTACAACAATCTGATGCTGATAAAACGGTCAATAAACATGCATGGAACAATATGAGCGAAAATGAAAGGGAATTCCTCAAACTGGCCTGCAGCGATTCCACCTATCAGCAAATAGCCGATCAGATGTGCCTGAGTCCAAAAACTATTGATGGCTACCGCGAATCACTCTTCAATAAATTCAAAGTCAAGAACAGGATCGGCCTGGTCCTTTTCGCACTTAAGAATAACCTGGTCAGGATAGACAGTGTAAACACTTAGTTTCTAAATACAGGAAAAATCCCCGCTTGTTTTTGTTAGTAAGCATTTTACTTTTAATAAGTAAAATTTTTTTATGAAATCAATTACCACCTTTAAATCATTCACCATGTCTTGGCTCTACATTACGGGGGGAATAATATTACTAATACTTGTTACAGGATTAATTCCCTCTTGTACAGTATTAAAAACTGATTATTCAGGTACGCAGCAGAAAAATGCCATGGTTTATTATTACCTGCCGGAATCGCTATTAAAAATTCATGTGGTCACAAAAGTCGCTGTGATCTATGAATCGGAAGACAGCAGCCTGGTTGGATCTCCGCAAACACTTGAACAAAGCTTTTCGGTCACTACAGAAAATATCGCAGATACCCGAACCCTGCTTTCGCTTAATTATAAAGCAAATGCAATGATGACTGATGAAATTAAATATGCAGTAAATAAAAAAGGCCTGCTGGAAACAGTGGATATCAAAACCGATGATCGCGCTTCGGATATTATCGCTAAACTAGCAGAGGCTCCGAAAACCATACTTGGACTGGCAACAGCCGCCAGGGCTGCAGGCACATTTGTAAAGATCAAAGAGTTCTCTGGTGATTTTATTGTCAAAGCAAGTGAACTAACTGCCGCAGGGTTATCCATTCCCTGGATCATTCCCATTACCAATGAATTAAAACCGGCTGACTATGTCTTAGCGGATGCTGGCTTTACCATCATTGCGACTCCTCCCTTCACAAACCCATTACCTGCAGTCAATACCCTCGTAACAGCGAGTACACCGAATAATGTGGATGCCATCATGACAAGGCCCTTGTTAAACATAGATCTGACATTTCAATCCTCCGCAGGCGCACCGGTACCTAATCCAAGGCCAATTACAGTCACGATTGCTGATATGACCAGGGTCTCAACGGTGCCTGTGAAACGAACTGCTTTTGCAAAAAGAGAAACTAAAGTAATGATGTCTGATGGCCTTGTCATTGGTCATGATCTCAAAAATCCATCTTCTGTTGAAGGATTTATTTCCATTCCGATAAATATAGCTAAGGCCATCGTTTCTGTACCAGGCCAACTGGTAACCTTTAAAATTGATAATACAAAACGCCTGACAGACCTGGAAAAAGAAAAGCTGAACCTTGAAAAATCGCTTCAGGAATCGCAGAAATATGCATTGACCAAAGAAACCGAACTGGATAAACTAAAGCTTGAAATCCAAAAATCTGCGCTATCCAGCGAGTACGCACTCCAAACCCTTAAGTACGAATTAGAAAAGACGCTACTCGAATCGGAGAAAAAGCAACTAGAAGCCTTAAAAGCATTGCAGGAAATAAAAGCTGAACTCGAAAAATTAAAAAAACCAAATGGGCAATAAGTATTCCCTTCACTTTGGCATAAATAGTATCGACAAATCAGTTTATAAGGGCCAGTACCGCGATCTGAAAAATGCAGAAAATGATGCCCGGACATATTTCTCTATTGCCCAAAACCAGGGTTTTAATTCGGAGATCTTTACTGGCCCCCAGGTAATTAGCAATACACTGGTCGGCAAACTCGAATCACTGGCAGGAAAAATGAATAGAGGAGACCTTTTATTTCTAACCTATTCCGGCCATGGCACAAAAGCTAAAGACCTCAATGGAGATGAGGTTGATAAAAAAGATGAAATCCTGGTTCTCTACGATCGCTTGTTTATTGATGATGAATTCCCAATCTGCTGGAATAGGTTTCAACCTGGAGTGAAAATCTTCTTTGTAAATGATAGTTGTTTTAACGGAACTGTCTCCCGCTTTATGGCCCGCAAACTTGGGCAACAATTACACCGGGGAATAGAAGAAGCATCAGCCGATCCCGATTTTCAAAGAAATCTCGACTTTTATCGCAGTATTCCAAAACCTCTAGCTCCAGCTGCCTGTTCTGTTATACATATGGGTTCCTGCCAGGACAACCAGTTGGCAAGTGATGGCTATCCAGGGGCCAGCAATGGTGTTTTCACAGGAAAATTTCTACAGTTATACGATCGTGGGAATTATAATGATTCTTATATGGTATTTTTTAGCGAGCTCAAATCCGCAATGCCTATCACCCAAGTGCCAACCTGGGATACCGGGGCAGGAGAGAATGATCCAGGTTTTGAAAACAGTAAGTTATTTAACTAGCTTAACTCCCTTCTTGCCATTCAACTTTGTTCGGGTTAGTTTAGTTGGATAAGCTTCAATTAGTTGCAGGATATATCCTTCATCAAATTTGGAATGAACATTCTCAATCAATTTTTCAAAAGTTATATTATGCCAGCCTCTTGTATTTAAATAAGTCTTTATTATTTGAAAATCTTTTTTCAGTTCTGTGTTAACTTTGGCTGGGATTGCTTGTTTAGGTTTGCTCTTCTTGGCTTTCAAAGAATTATAAATCCTTTCCAATCCTTGTTTCAACCTCGGCCAAATCATGGTCATTTTGCCTTTTTCGAATTCAATAAATTCCATACCATTCAGATCCGAGTTTATTTGAACTCTTTTCTCTTTAATAATTATCACGGGTTCCAGTTTCTCATCATCCCAATAATGATAATCCCAAAACCCCATGCAATATCCCAATTCAAAAATGGCATTGGGTCTTGCATTTAACATACCGTTATTCAGCTCGTCGTCAGGAGTTAATAAAGCAACAGCACAATCACACTGAAACCAAACTGCATTTTTTATTTTTTGCAAAATGCTGCCCCCTGTAAACTCTTCAACTGAAACAATGGTCTTGAATTTCAGCGTTTCCTGGATATACCTGCTAACCTCTTGCCACTTATCTGAATGTCCATGTATGAGAAATACACAAAATTCTTCCTCCATTCCCTCATCATTGATGTAGGTTTTAAATTCTTTAGTTGCCATTTATTCTCATTTGAATTTAAAAGTTTTAGTCCTTCAATCCATAGTCCTTTAGCTGCTCCTTTCCAGGTGCCCATAAAATGCTTCCATAAATTCTGTTCAACTTCTCGATATCAATCGGAATAAACTGAACATCGCAGTTTGACGCTCCCAGGGCCTGGTCTCTGCATTTTATGTACATAGCCCATTTGCTTCCCGGCACTTTCAAAAGACCTGCACTTCGATATTTGTGCAAATTGCCAAGATCCCAACCTTTTACTTCACTTGGAGGTACTTTCTCCAAATCCTTGGTATCCTGGTTAGATTTTTTTCCACTAATTTTCTTGCTAAGAAACTGGGCTGCCTGCCCCGAAAGGTCAATAATATAATCTCCTTCCGATTCCCCTAACACATGAGCCTTTAAAAAACTTCCTTCCACAACCATCGTTATATATTGATTATCTTCCTTTAATAATGGAAAATCAGCATAGTCCCAGGATCCAGTTCTCCAGATTCGCAGGTGTTTAAAAGTTTGAAGAATTAACCATTTCGAGTCATTTGTGAATTCAAGGTTTAAGCTTGAAGGATCTGGAACCTCCAAACTGGTCGATTTACCATTGAGTACATTTCTAATTTCCAAACCGGCCGTTTTCTTGTTCTCTACGTATGGCACAGCCAGCCATTGGTAATTATTGTCAGCAGCTCCATTAGCTCTATAAATTCTTTGTTTATTTGATGAAAAATTCCAGTTTTTGGAAGGAGCGCGCTGAACCCCCCAAACCCTGAAATCATCTTCGCCTGAGGAAAACAAACTGTTGGAGGTACTGTAAAGCTTAACTATCCCGGGTTGCAAACCCTTTCCTAATATTTCACCAGTTTCAACATCAATAAGAAGAATATTCCCATCTCGATCGGCAACTGCCAGGCTTCTGTCCCCTGGCAAAAAAGCCATGCTCTTGATTGGAATTTCACCTCGGTAAATTTTCTTTTTTGATGTCTTTGGGTTCTCGGCATCCACTATTTCTATAGAAACATCAATATCATTTTCAGTCCTGCCTGCATAGGCAAGCATGTGACCTTTCAGACTCCAGGCATAGCTATTGACAACCCACCCCGCGGTATCCACCCATGCAAATGATGCTGTGACTGGGTTCCAAATACCCAGGCTTTTTACGTTAAAATAATTTAGTGCAAGAAATTGATCATCCTTCGACCATTCGGCAGCAGAATAAAATGAAGAAGGATCAAAAGAAACAATAGTATGTGTGCCGTTTATATTAGCTCCGGCTGAATCTTTTAACACTAAGCCGTTTTCAAAATAAGCCGCAAACTTTTTATCAGTCCTCGTGGCCATCGGTCCGTAAATCTCAAAAAAATAGTTCTCGCCATTTGTCTTAGTTTCCTGGACTTCCTCCCGCCTATCCTCAACGAGATCCCATAATACTGAAGCTTTTCTATCTTTTAAACTTATTTGAACCTTACTTTCCGTTAAGAACTGGATATTCATAAGGCGCATGCCCTCAACGGGACTTCCGATCTTTAAACCCTTTGCAGTCCATAGTTGATAATAGGGTGTTTCATCTTCCCATGTATTCGTCAAAATCCGCCACTGATTTCCCATAGGAATAATCCATGCATCATCTCCTATTCCTCGAAATTCAGATAGACCGCCCTTCTTTGTATCATATACCTTAAAGCTTTTTAATCCTGAATTTTCATCCTCATTGGATAATAATACAAATGGCTCTTTAAAATCCTCTATTGAATACCCTTTCAACAGGGTATTATAATATAGATCGATTTTCGACAGGGAAGCCAAGACCATCTCGCGGTTATTATCATCCTGGACCCTGCTATAAGCATTGCTCGCCAGCCTGTAGGATACAATTGGGTCCTTAGCAAGTTCATTCATTGCCGCTATCCGTGTCTGCATCACCCTAGTTTCAAAATCAAGCTTCTCCAGCTGTTGCTCTGTTTCCAACTTCAGCTTTATAGCTACCGCTGTTTGTTGATCTGCAATCGTCTTGGCATAGACAGCGCTGTCTTTCAGCGCTTCAGCAATTTTCATTTGCTTGATGGATTTTGCAAGTTCAACACTGGCTGAATCTGCCGACCGCATGGCCACTTCCTTTTCAACAAGAGATTTTTTCACATCTTTACGAGCTTGACCAATAATTCGATTTGAAATGAGGGCACCCCCTCCAAGGAGCATGGCGATACCAATCAGGATAATCCAGGCAGAAAGCTGGAGATTGTTATTCCGCTTTCTGTAATTAAATGAATTGACAATTATATCCTTTATATATTTCGTAGGCTCACCAGTTCTCAGGTACTCAATTTTTTCAGGATTAGCTTGCGACTTATGCACCAACTTAAACCATTCTTCATTTAGAATAGTTCCAAAATCAATGGGAATGACCACCGGTTTTCTCCTTTTCATATAATACTTGATCTCCTGGGGTATCCATTTCGAATTTTTTACTCCTTCTGAACCCACGATCACTAGCATTCTGCTTCGCCTGGCCGCAATTTCTATGCTTTTTGGCAATCTCTCCTGGTCCTCATCTCTAACATGCTGATCAAAATAACAGCGAAATTTTTCCTCTGTCAGGAAACTTGCCAACGCACTGGCATAATGATCACCTTCATTTCTTTTATATGAAATAAATATATCATAATCGACCCTGCTTAAGAGTCTCAGAATATGGCGAATCATAACACAAGATTTTTATCATAAAAACTATATCCTATCCCTATTTACCAGGTTCCAATAATGTTGTCCTAGTACCGTTAGGCCGCAACTCTTTGAATTAATGGCAGCATAATACATGTGATCTGCCCCAAGTGGAACCACTAGATTTATTCGATTATATTTCTGAAGGATTTTAAAGACTCTGTTGTTTTCCGGGTCTGGTGGCATTGTAATGGGAGGATCTCGTTGAGGTTCAAAACTCGGATTCAAAGGAAATTCATAGTCTTTTTCTGGAAAAAGTTCAACAATTTCATGAAGATCCTTCAATTCAATGGTTGGCTTCACGTGCCGTAATGAAATAAAACTATTTACATGTGTCTTAAAAAGAGGCCGCTGATCCTTTGCACCTAACGATTGGTCAATATGAGTATAAATACTTCCCGGCGTAATTTCTCCCAAAATGTTGGCAGCCCCACCTTCTAAGGCATCACACAACAACGATGTAAATACGCCAGAACCATTCATCTCAATAGCATACTCATTTTTTCCAGATGCCGCTAGAATTGTTACCCCATGATTTATGGGTGCCTTATCATCTTTAATCGACGTATTCCCCATATAACCTGAATGGCAACAATCAAGAATAATGATTCTATTGGTTGAAGGAGAACGATTAGCTAATTCCATCAGTTCACCCGTT
>JGI24806J26614_1000273_pt1 | contig 14279 bp, 10 predicted proteins | sample Kansoi200umMDA_FD_26614 | JGI IMG/M metagenome (IMG submission 26614)
TATGCTGACAAATACAGCCGGAGAAGCCGTCATGGCACATCGCTTTACAGAATATAAACCCTGGAAAGGACCGATATCCGGAAGAAACAACGGTGTCCTGCGTATATCCAGCACACGGGGTTTATAATCATTATCCGGTAATTGAACAAACGAATGATGCAGGCGCATGGTGATCGCTTCCGGTGAGGGTGTCACATCATTTACATAATTACCTGTGTTACCGTCACTATTTGTAAATGTTATTGTGGCTTCAAATTCTGTGTTCAGGGGAAAATTTTTGGTCCGCGGGAGATACAAAGCACTGCGGGATTTATCAAGAGAATAATTGCCCTGCTGACTACTGCGAAGACGCGAACTCACCTGTATCGCATCACGCAGTAAAAAATCAGTGGCATCAACCAGGTAATGATTCCCGGATTCTGCTTCAATGTTGAATCCCCAGATCGTTGACTGGGCAAAGGATTGCTCAACCGCTCTTTTTTCAGCAATATCATTGGTAACCGCCCGGTAATTGTAATTGGGTTGGATCATCAGGATCTTCCTCCCGGTTTTTGAAAATTTCACGATGCGTTCCCCTCCCAATAATCCGCGGTCAAGCCCGATATCATTGGAGCCTAGTCCGGCCGGCAAATAAGTCACATATAATAATTCGGAATCGAGTCTTTCAATTTCCAGCCAGACCTTTCCAGGATTTTCGTCCCAATAAAAATTCAGGAAACCTTCATATTTTTTCAGGTCTTTGGTCTTTTCTTCAACTGTCGGAAGTTTTTGACCGCATATAACAAAGGGGAGTAAGAGCAAAAGCGTTAGAAGCTTTTTCATAAGCAGAAATTTTCCGGATTAAGGTAGCAAATAAAATATAGTCTCCGGATAAAAGTGATGACTGGCCTCTTCTTGATGAAGTAACCCTGGTAACGGGCAGATTGATCAATTATGCAGAACGGTTATTCCTCCACCAGCGATATCCAACATATCCTACAATAGCGAAGGGTGCAAAAGCGAGATAAAGTATTCCCGAGTTCATTCCTTTTGCCGGTTTTTCGCCTAATTGCTGTGCGGTTTTAGTGCAGATGGAACATTGAGCAGATGAATGCTTACTGAGCAAGGAAAAAGTAAAAATAAGGATCAATATCAGAAACCACTTTTTCATGCGGGCTGTTGAGTAGCAAAATTACTGAATATCTCAGATCTGTTTCAGGTTAACCGCGAAGGTGCGGAGCGTTCAGCTATAAATAACATTAATCGGCGAACTATAGGTCAATCCGAACTTTGGGTTAAACCGCTTCCGCTTCCATTTTCTTCTGAACCTTCTTCCGGTCATCTTCATTCAATATCACCTTCCGCATACGAATGTTCTTAGGCGTAACCTCGATACACTCATCCTGCTGAATGTATTCCATACACTCTTCAAGCGTCATCAGGGTTTTGGGTGCAATGCGGGATGCATCATCACTTCCGCTGGCACGGTGGTTCGTAAGTTTCTTGGGTTCAGTTGCATTCACCACCAGGTCACCGGGCTTAATATTCTCAGCGATGATCTGTCCGGCGTATACTTCTTCACCCGGATCCACGAAGAAGGTTCCGCGATCCTGCAATTTATCGATGGAATATCCGGTGGTCTTTTCAGTGTTCTTGGAAAGCAGGACACCGTTGTTTCTTCCGGATATCGGTCCTTTCCAGGGTTTATATTCTGTAAAGCGATGTGCCATGACGGCTTCTCCGGCTGTATTTGTCAGCATATTACTCCGTAACCCGATCAATCCACGGGAAGGAATTTCAAATTCAAGGTGCTGCATTTCTCCCTTCGTTTCCATGACCAGCATCTCTCCTTTTTTCTGTGTCACCAGGTCGATCACTTTACCGCTGAATTCCTGGGGTACATCCACTACCAGGTTCTCAAATGGTTCACATTTTTTTCCATTGATCTCTTTAACGATCACCGTTGGCTGGCCGATCGTCAATTCATATCCTTCGCGCCGCATGGTTTCGATCAAAATTCCCAGGTGAAGGATACCACGACCATATACGAGGAAGCTATCAGCACCATCGGTATCCTCTACTCTCAGGGCAAGATTCTTTTCGGTTTCTTTCATCAGCCTGTCGCGCAGATGACGGGACGTAACGAACTTACCATCGCGACCAAAGAACGGTGAGTTGTTAATGCTGAACAACATGCTCATGGTCGGTTCATCCACACTGATAACCGGCAAGGCTTCCGGATTCTCCGGGTCAGCGATCGTATCCCCAATATTGAAATCGTCAAGTCCTACTACCGCGCAGAGATCCCCGGCAATTACTTCCGTAACTTTTTTCTTACCCATTCCTTCAAACACATACAATTCTTTCACTTTGGATTTCCGGATACTGCCATCCGCCTGCATCAATACGATAGCTTGATTTTCCCTGATAACCCCACGGCTCACTTTACCGATCGCGATCCTTCCAAGGAAGGAAGAATAATCCAGTGACGTGATCTGCATTTGCAGGGGTCCTTCGGCAATTTTGGGAGGCGGTACATATTTGATGATCCCATCTAACAGGGGGAAAATATTATCGATTTGCTCCAATGATTCATTGAACCAGCCATTCTTGCCACTACCGTAATAGGTGGGAAAGTTCAGTTGTTCTTCGGTTGCATCGAGGTTGAAGAATAATTCGAATACGGCATCATGCACTTCATCCGGACGGCAATTCGGTTTGTCAACCTTATTGATTACCACAATTGGTTTCAGGTTCAGGTGCAATGCTTTTTGTAAAACGAATCTGGTTTGAGGCATCGGGCCTTCAAAGGCGTCAACCAGCAGCAATACCCCATCGGCCATCTTCAAAACTCTCTCCACTTCACCGCCGAAATCGGAGTGACCCGGTGTATCGATCACATTAATCTTTATGCCATTGTATTCAACGGCCGCATTTTTTGAAAAAATCGTGATGCCGCGCTCTTTCTCCAGGTCGTTACTATCCATGATGAGCTCACCGGTTTCCTGGTTATCCCGGAAAACCTTCGTGGCATGTAATATTTTATCAACCAGGGTAGTTTTTCCGTGGTCAACGTGGGCGATAATGGCTATGTTTCTGATTTGCATATTTTATTCCTCTACTAACCGCTAATACCGAACAACTAACAGCTTATTTATTGAGGCCGCAAAGGTACATTATTTCAGCCGGGCTAACAAATGAAAAACAGAATTAACACGTTCATAATGTGCCTGTAAACAAGGAATTGGCTTAGATTTAGATAAATTTTTCTTATGAAACTTCTGAAGGGTCTCGGACTGGTCCTCTTCGTACTCATTGTTGTTTACTTCCTGGGACCGCAGCCATCGCATCCAAAGTACTTTTCAGAGCTCCCAACCATACCATCTGACCCGGCTTTACTTGAAAAATATATCGCTGATCACGAGTCGTTGCACAAGCTTAAACCCGATAATCAGGCACGCATCATCTGGTTTAAAGATTCCGTAAAAACAAAAACTGAATATGCCGTGGTTTATATACATGGATTTTCTGCCAGCCAGGAAGAAGGTGATCCGGTTCACGAGGACTTCGCGAAAAAATTCGGTTGTAATCTTTTTCTGAATCGTCTTGAAGATCACGGGGTCGATACCACGGAACCGCTTCTTAATGTTACGGCCGATCGAATGTGGAATTCAACAAAGGAGGCGTATGCGATCGGGAAACAATTGGGCGACAAAGTAATTATCATGGCCTGTTCAACCGGGGCCACGCTCGCGTTGAAACTGGCATCCGAACATCCTGAGATCGCCGGGTTGATCCTATTATCTCCCAATATCGCGATCAATGATCCCAGTGCCTGGTTACTCAATAATCACTGGGGGCTGCAGATTGCGCGACTGGTAAAGGGAAAATATAATCATGCGAGAGACACAACTGCCCGCTACGCAAAATACTGGAATGCATCATACCGGATGGAATCCGCCGTTCAACTGGAGGAATTACTGGAAACTACGATGAAGGAATCGGTTTTTGAAAAAGTGAAACAACCTGTACTGGTCTTGTATTATTATAAAGATGAGGAACACCAGGACCAGGTGGTAAAAGTAAAAGCCATAAAAAGAATGTTCTCACAATTGGGCACAGCAGGAAATCAAAAAAGGATCATTGCCGTACCCGGAGCCGGTGATCATGTTATTGGATCTTATATCAAATCAAAAGACGTTGCATCCGTCGAAAAAGAAAGTGAAAAATTTGCAACTGAAATCTTAGGGCTAAGCAGGCATCCTCATACACAAGAGTGATCTTGTATCCAGAATCCGGTATCCGGTATCCGGTCTTTAAAGACTTTTCAGTCTTTAATCATTCAGGCCGCGCAAAGATTCGGGAAACTAAACGCTATCGTCATTTCTTTTTGTCGCTGGCTGGTGATATCCAGGTAACCACCCATTCGCTCTGCGAGGGCCTGAACCCGGGCCAGGCCACTGGCAACGGCATAGCTGTTATAACTGTTGTGATCTTTCACGTGGATAAGAACCACATCACCGTATGTTTTTGCCAATACCCGGATGAGGCTGTTCCGGGCCTGGCTGATCACAGCAGATAGAACTCCATCGAGTATGGATAACAACATTTCTTCATTTACCGCAACCGGTAATTCATAAGGCACTTCGTTGCGGAAATGATTCTGATTGTGTTTTGCTGCGGGGATATACCTGGTGATCAACTGACCGATCAGTGTATGCAGCGAAGGTTTGCCGGGTTGCGCAGACGGCGCAGCTTGAATACTGGTTTCCATGGGTGCTCTCAGTTGGTATCACAAAATAAAGTCAGGGAGCCCCATCCGGCCGTACACGTTTATCGCCACCTTCGTAAGGGGAAACCCGGGCAACCCAAAGAAATCTCCTATTCATTTTCGGTCATGCATCAACGGGACTATGTAACTTTACCTGGTAAATACATTTTAAACCAGTTGATTTACGCACGGGAATTAAGCAAATACCCTTAATAAATCAATTTAGAAACACTCATTTCCGCAAGCCCCCGGAAAAAGCGCGAACTTTAAAACAGTACCCAAAGCAGTGTATAACCATACTCCCTGGTATGTGTTGATGGCACCGGGATCGCCCCCGGAAAGGTTATATATGCTACTAATTCAACTAAAGAACATTCGGTCCACCAGGCCAACCTGATTGCTGCCCCGCAAAGGAGTCTATTGCGATGAAATACCTTTTGCAGGGTATGGCCGTGTGAAAGAAATAGAATTAATTCAGGGATGATACAGGACTACCCCCTCAGCCAACCTGTAGCAATCCTGCCCAATACATATTATCGCCCTGATTGATGACCAGCTATGGCCTTCGTTAAGAAACATATCACGAAGATTGCAGCAATCTTTGTTTGCCTGGCCGGACTATTAACGGCTATTGGATGGATCCTGAATCTCGACGCATTTAAAAGCGTTGTTCCCGGTTTATCCACCATGAAATTCAATTCTGCATTATGCTTTATACTTTGCGGACTCGGCTTGTTACTTGTAGATGATCCTTCTCCTTCCCCGGTAAAGAAAATAATAACGGCGGTATGCCTGTCTGGTGTGATGATCATCGGCGGATTAACCCTTTCTGAATACATTTCAGGAATAGACCTTGGCGTCGACCAGTTTTTCTTCCGAACAAGTGCAATTGCCGATTCAGCATCAATCCGGATGAGCCCGACAACAGCAACGATCTTTTTTATAATTGGTTTAATGTTATTGTTGATCCGGAAAAGGAACACACATTTTGTTGCGCAGGTGTTCCTGGTATTGATCATGCTGATCGCTGTATTGAGTTTGCTGGGCAGTGTGATCCGGAAAGATTATCTCGCGGCGGGTTTACCTGCTTATTACCGGACTGCATTTAATGCCGGATTGATCTTCCTGGTACTGTGCCTGGGCATATATACTGCCTATCCGTTGCGGTATATCCGTTTCAGCTACCGGCAAAAAATTACCGGCTATTTCAGCACCTTCCTCTTTATCGTGCTCCTCCTGTTCTTTATTTCATACCGGAATAACCGGCGCACGGTTCAAACAACAAGATTGCTGGAGCAGACGGGTAATGTCCTGGTTATATCGCAGAAATTATTATCACAGTTGCAGGATATTGAAACCGGTCGGCGTGGTTATATCATTACAGGCAAAGAAGATTTCCTCGAACCTTATTACAGCGGAACACAGGCGGTACACAATTATCTCCGCCATTTGAAGGATTCGATCAGTAAAACACCTTCTCAGGTAGGCCGGATAGATTCTCTGCAAAAACTGGTCGCGACCAAATTAAGTTTTGCAGAAAACATGATCCGGATGAAACGGAATGAATCCCTTAGCCAGTATGGACAAATTGATCTGGAAGTGAAAGGAAAAGCGATCATGGACAAATTACGTTCGGTCATTGTGGCCATTCAGGAGGAAGAGTCCGGCTTGCTGGCTGAGCGAAAAGCTGAAAACCTTACTAATAACGACAATTCAAACCGTTTCAACATCGTTCTCCTCTTTCTGCTTGCATTCATGCTGATATCTGTCCTCGTTCTGATCAATAATAATAACCGGTTGCGCAACCGCGCTGAAACGGCAATGCAAAAAACGCAATTGCAGCTTCAGCATACACTGGATGGAATTCAGCAATTGATGAATACTTCCTATGATGTGATCTGCACGATCGATCGCGAAGGTCATTTTATACAGGTGAGCGGAGGCAGTAATAATCTCTGGGGGTATACACCGGAAGAGCTGACCGGGAAAAAATATATGGATATGGTGGTAGAGACCGATCGGGATCTGACAACAACGGCTGCAGCCGAGCTTCGAACAGGGGCCAACCTGGCTGCTTTTGAAAATCATTATTATCGTAAAGATGGATCGGTGGTGCCTATTATGTGGACCGCAGCATGGTCGGAGCCCGATCAAATGACCTATGCCATCGCCCGTGATGGAACCGAAAAGAAATTAACGGCGGAAGAACTACAGCGATTGAATAAAACACTGGAAGAAAAAGCTGCTGAATTACAGGCTTCCAATACCGAGCTTGAACGTTTTGCTTATGTGGCCTCGCACGACCTGCAAGAACCTTTGCGAATGGTCAGCAGTTTTCTTGAATTACTGGAAAAGAAATTAGCCGATCAACTGGATGACAAAGGAAAGCAATACATCCATTTCGCAGTGGATGGAGCAGACCGGATGAAAAAACTGATCCAGGATCTGTTGCAATATTCACGTGTTGGAACCAGCACGGAAGGAAAGAGCCCGGTGGACTGCAATGAGATCTTAGTCCATGTGCGTTCTATTTTTGAATTGGCGCTACAGGAAAAGAAGGCAAAACTGACTGTACATCCTTTGCCAACGATCCATGCTTTCCGTGCGCAGATCCTCCAACTATTCCAGAACCTGGTTGGGAATGCCCTGAAATATAATTCAAGCCCGCGGCCGGTCATTGAGGTGGGCTGTACCGACAAGGGTCCATACTGGGAGTTCTATGTGAAAGACAATGGGATAGGCATCGATCCGCGATTCTTTGAAAAGATCTTTATCATATTCCAGCGACTGCATAATAAAACAGAATACTCAGGAACGGGCATAGGATTGGCTATATGCAAGAAGATCGTGGAGCGGCACCATGGGAAAATATGGGTTGAATCACAACCTGGTCAGGGAAGTGCGTTTTTTATCAGGTTCCCAAAATAGATAACCATTAAAAAATCAAATATGACACGCGAAGTCAGGATCTTATTTGTGGAGGATAACGAAGGTGATATCGTATTAACCACAGAGGCGATGAAAGAAGCGCGCATCAGCAACCATGTTACGGTTGTGCGTGATGGAGAGGAAGCCCTGTTATTCCTGCTGCGAAAAGGAAAATATGCTGAAGCAGAGAGACCAGACCTGATATTGCTTGACATCAACCTCCCGAAGATTGATGGAAAGGAAGTATTGGCCCGTATAAAAAACGACCCCCACCTCATGACGATACCTGTTGTGATACTGACTACATCTGATTCCGAAAAAGATATCATGGATTCTTATCATAATCACGCCAATTGCTATATCACCAAACCCGTGGATTTTACAAAATTTATGGATGTTGTTCATACGATCAAGGATTTCTGGATCAGCATTGTTCAATTACCAAAAACTCATACGGATGCCATTAACTCAAACTAAACCGCTGGAATTGCTTGTCGTCGAAGACAACCCCGGCGATGTGATGCTGTTGAAAGAATATCTTTCACTCAGCGATATCCCGGTACATAGCATTATCGAGGCAGGAAGTGTGAAGGAAGTGGCAGATGTCCTCGCCAACCGGAAAGTAGACCTGGCTTTCCTGGACCTGTCATTGCCGGACAGCGAGGGGATTTATTCATTTATTTCATTAAATAACCGGTTGCCGCATACACCTATTATTGTACTCACCGGTCTAGCGGATCTGAATGTGGCGCTGGAAGCATTATCACTCGGCGCTCAGGATTACGTGATGAAAAATGATTTCAATGAAAAACTTTTATATAAGTCCGTCCAGTATAGTATCGAACGGAAAAAAATGATGGAAAAATTGCGGGAAAGTAATGAACGCTATGAGATCGTTGCCCGGGCCACCAATGATCTGATCTGGGACTGGGACCTGGAAACAGGAAATATCTATAATAACCCGAATGGTCTCCGGAACCTGTTTGGTTTTGATGATCACGAGATCCAGACGATGGATCAATGGTTCCAGCGCATTCATCCGCAGGATCTGCGCATTGTGAAAAAAACACTCGACAATGTCCGTAAACCCGGAAGTGCAAGTACGTTCGCGGTTGAATATCGTTTTTGCCGCAAAGATGGAAGTTATGCCCACGTATTTGATCGGGGCTATGTCATGCGGGATGCGGAAGGCAAAGCTATCCGCATGATCGGCGCGGCGCAGGATATTACCGTGCGAAAACAATCCGAAAAGGAATTGCAACTGCTCAATGATCAGTTACGCGGTCTCACAGCGCATTTACAGAATATCCGCGAAGAAGAACAAACCCGTATCGCACGCGAAATTCATGATGAATTAGGTCAACAGATAACCGGATTAAAAATGGATGTCGCCTGGTTGCGTCGTAAACTAACTGCCAACGCAGAACCGGTTGCTTTGCAAAACAAACTCAATACCATGAATACGTTGCTGGATGATACGGTCCAGACAATACGCAAGATCTCATCAGAATTAAGACCGAGCATCCTGGATGATATTGGATTAGTGGCGGCGCTGGAATGGCATAGTCAGGAATTTGAAAAGAGATTTCACGTACCGGTGGAATTTCAGAATAACGCCGGCGAATTGCAGGTGGCGCCCGCTGTGGCCACCGGTTTATTCCGCATGTACCAGGAATCCTTAACAAATGTGGCCCGTCATGCCGAAGCGAAGAAAGTAACCACCTCACTGGAATTGACAGGCAACCTGGTCACACTTACAATCGTTGATGATGGCAAGGGTTTTCTCATTGAACCCGGAAAAAAACAAACGCTCGGCATGCTGGGCATGAAAGAGCGCGCTTTAATGATCGGCGCCAGGCTCGATATTCATAGTTCTCCCGGTCGAGGCACCACTGTAACCATTATGGCACCCATTGATGGAGTAGCAGATACCTGATACAAATCCTTGTCATTCATTCACCCTGAATTCATTACAGTAATAAGACTCCGGCCTATTCACTCTGGCCCTGAACTTGCAGATAGTACCTTGTATCCTTATTGTATAACGAAACAGGTACTTATGAAATCAATTAATCTTTCCCGCCTTATTGCTTCAGTTTCCTTGGTTGCGGTACTATTATTCGCCTGCAGTAAAGACAGTAATACTAATAATTCCGGCGGTGGCGGTGGCGGAAGTAATCCGAACACGGTCAGGATGTCGGGATCTACTTTCTCCCCAGCCAGTTTACAAGTGTCTGTTAATACTACCGTGACTTTTATGAATGATGATGTCATGACTCATACGGTCACGGAGAATAGTGGTGCATTTGATAGCGGCAATATTCCTCCCGGCGGAACCTACCTGCGCAATTTTACAGCGATTGGAACTTATAATTATCACTGTAATATTCATTCGGGAATGACAGGAACCATTGTGGTGCTTGGCCGCTAAATTGATATCGCCAGGTAAAATTGATGATCGTTCCATTCGTGCGACGCTGGAAACAGTGTATCATTTCGCTATGCTAATCCGAACTTAACTTCTCTTCTGACTTTGCTGACTTTTCTGTCTCTTCTGACTTTCCTGACTATTTCCTTAACTTCCTCCATCAATTGCTTGCCATGTTCCGAACAAAGATTGCTGGTATCGGCATGTATGTGCCAAAGAATGTTATTACAAACGAAGATCTCACCAAAGTAATGGATACCAGTGATGAATGGATCCAGGAACGTACCGGCATCAAAGAAAGGAGATTTGCCACCCGGTATGAAGATACCACGGCGACCCTTGGTGCAGAAGCAGCAAAGATCGCAATGGAAAGAGCCGGTGTAACGGCTAAGGATATCGACTTCATCATTTTTGCCACTTTAAGTCCCGACTATTATTTTCCCGGCTGCGGCGTTCTCGTGCAACGCATCCTTCAGATGGAAGAAGTAGGCGCATTGGATGTAAGAAACCAGTGCAGTGGCTTTGTATACGGTCTCAGTATTGCAGATCAATTCATCAAGACCGGGATGTATAAAAATATCCTGCTGATCGGATCAGAGATACATTCGTATGCACTTGATTTCACTACGAGAGGAAGAAATGTGTCGGTAATATTTGGTGATGGCGCCGGTGCGATGATCCTGCAACCCGCTACGAAAGAAAACCAGGGCATTCTAAGCACCCATCTTCACAGCGATGGAAATAATGCAGAGATCCTGAGCATGGCAAACCCTGGATTTCATGCCGGAAAATTCTGGGCGGATAAAAAACCAAAGCAACCGGAACAACCGTATGGAGGCATGTTTATTACGCAGGACCTGCTGGATAAGGAAGATCTCTATCCGAATATGGACGGTCCGGCCGTTTTCAAAAAAGCAGTTGTGAAATTTCCGGAAGTGATAATGGAAGCATTACAGGCAAATGGACTTCAGCCATCCGACCTGAAACTATTGATTCCGCACCAGGCGAATCTTCGCATATCCCAATTTGTACAGCAAAAGTTGAAACTAAAAGATGAACAGGTTCAGAATAATATCCAGAAGTACGGGAACACAACAGCCGCATCTGTTCCTATTGCGCTTTGTGAAGCCTGGGAAGAAGGAAAAATCAAGGAGGGTGACCTGATCTGCCTCGCCGCTTTCGGTAGTGGCTTTACCTGGGCAAGCGCATTAATAAGATGGTGACCATTAAAAATTAAACTCCCCCTCTCCTTCAGAGCGATCGCATTTTAACATTTGAATGCGGCCAATCAGATTCGCAGGTATAATTATTGAACCTTTGTAGTATATGAATAAGTTTCTTTTAAGTGTTTGCCTTTTTATGATCACAACTACCTCTCCTGCACAGGAAACCGGATGGAAGATCGTGCTGAATAAGAAGATACTCCTTTCAACTAACACGGAAAATGAAATAAAAAATGTCCGGAAAATCTCGCGGAAAGAATGGAATAAACATGGGAACCTGGAAGTGCATTTCATAAATCCCCAGCCTGAAACCTGGATACATTCTGTTTTGTTCTATGATGAAAAAGATAATGAGATCTTTTCGGTCAATGATGTTACCGGGTCCAAAACTTCCCTCGATTCACTTCGTACACTCTTCAGGGGTAAAATGGAAGTGCGGCTCTATTCAGTCGTGGCTCCCCGGGATCCTAATATCGCCATCCGCATCCGTCGGGTACATTTATGTACATTGCGTCTTCCTTAGAAGATGCACCGGCATATTATCTATATCATAAATCCCATCGCTGGTACCCGAACCAAAAAAGGTTTGGAAGAATTCATCGCGCAGCAAACCAGGGCGCGGGACATTCCCTTTGATATTTTTCCATCCGTGATCAGCGGCGACTATAGTTTTATCCGACCGATAATCAAAGAAAAAGACACAACCGATATTGTCATAGCAGGTGGCGATGGAACTGTGAGCCAGGTCGTCGGTAGCCTGATGGATACCGGTTTGAATTTCGGGATCATACCCTGCGGCTCGGGGAATGGATTGGCTTATACTGCAAAAATTCCAAAGAAACCCATCCAGGCACTGGAAACAATATTCAAAGGAAATGCATCCTCCATTGATGGTTTTTATATCAATAAACAATTTGCCTGTATGTTGTGCGGTTTGGGGTTTGATGCCAAAGTTGCACACGATTTTGCACAACAGCCCCGACGCGGTTTGTCAACTTATGTAAGACAGGTGGTAAAGAATTTTTTCTCCGCTAAAACGTACCGGTTCGAAATTACAACCGGCGATAAAAAGCTGGATACAGACGCCTATTTTATCAGTATCGCCAACAGCAATCAGTTTGGTAACAATTTTACGATCGCACCCCGGGCCAGCCTGAGCGACGGTTTGCTCGATATCGTTATTGTAACGAAACAAAATAAATTCAGTTTTATCCTCAAGACGCTCAACCAGGTCCGTGGAAGGAACAAGCTGATCAAGGACCTGGATGGAAAAGAAAAAAAGGCTGTTTTGTATTTTCAAACCGATTGCCTCCGCATCAGAAATCTATCCGATGCACCGCTACATATTGATGGCGATCCCGCTGAAACGCCGCGTGAATTAAACTTTGAAATAAAAAAGAAATGTTTCCGGTTGATCCAGGGATCTTAAACCAATCTGATCAAAATTCAGAAGGAGGCTCCGGCGGGCAAAGAATCTTTCGCATTGAAAAGCTGTAACAGGCGTTTAAAACCCTGCTGATTACCTGTAGACAGGATCGAAGCCATGATATCTTTTTCTTCACGGAGGGTAAGGTGAAAATTCAAGGCCGCTTTATTTTCTTCTTTATCGGCTAAATATTCAAAAGCGATCTTATTGATGGGCCCGGTACCATTCATTGAATAATAACTCAGCATATCATTTTGGAAATATTCCATCATCTTAAACCAGTTATGCTGCAAAAGCAAAAAAGGCTTAACCGCATGATCGCTGATATTTTCGGAAACGTACGGCGCTTCCCATCCTCCGGCCGGCCGGTCGCGGATCTGTATAACCAATACGCCCCGTGTATTATTGGTTAACCACTCGTGAAAGGATTCAACAAACCGTAACGTGGTCTCCTGGCCGAAATTGTCCCGCAACCCGGCATCCATCACATCGATAACAGGTTCTGATGGCAACCACACATTGGGTAATACGATCGGGAATGTTGCATTCATACGAAGGGCAGTCAGTATCCGGAGATTATAAGGATCCTGTTTGGCGAAAAATGAAACAAAGTCAATCGCATCCGGGTCCATATAAGGCAAACGCACACTGTCGCCGGCACCCTGCATCATAAACCGGACAGGTTGCGTGCTGATGATCATCTTGCGGCTATCCCGCGTAACCACCGAATTAAAAAAAATCAGCGGAATATTGGCTGCTTTTTCATCGGCCACATAATCTTTCAATTGTTTGTCAAGCAAACCCCGGGTATTACTGTTTAGTTTATTTTCAAAAGCATACCCCCGGTCTTTAACATACCGGTATGGTCCGACACTGAATTTCTGAGCCGGCGAAATCAGATCTCTTGCAAAGAAGGAAGTGAATACCGGGTTTAACAGGTCGCCTGCAATATCATCCACATATTTTTTGTCCTGCAGATTGGAGATCTTTCCGTTTTGTCGTTGTAAATACAACTCTCTGAAATAGGTGGCGCCGATCATACCCCCTGAAGCACCGGAAATCAGAAACGTTTTCTTCATCAGCTCGCCATGGGTGATACTGTCCAGGTGCTGGAGTACACTCATGGTGAACGTTGCGCTTCGATGACCTCCGCCACTGGTATTTATAATGACCAGCAGGGGTTTTGATTCATTTTGTTTTCGCTTCCAGGTCTCCAATATGCTGAGCATATTAGTCCGGTCGGCTTCCCGATTGGCAAAACCGGTCATGGCTTTCAATCCTTCACGTGTATAAGCAGGACGTTCGGATTTATTATGATAGTTTAATCCATAAGCCTTATTCCTTGGGTCGATCCAATTGAGTTTGTAAAAGATATTCAGCATTAATACCAGCAAAAGCAAATAGGGTATGCTCCAGCTTTGCAGGAAATAAGTGAAAGCTCCGGCTACCCCGATCAGGATAGAAAAGAAAATCGTAATGCTTGCGGCAGCGGGTAACTGGAAAAACGGGTTTTCCTGGAAAAAA
>JGI24806J26614_1000274_pt1 | contig 14260 bp, 7 predicted proteins | sample Kansoi200umMDA_FD_26614 | JGI IMG/M metagenome (IMG submission 26614)
TTGGATCGGCGGAAAAATGGAAGAAGTGCCCGCCGTAAAATCCATCTGTAAAAAGAGATTCTAACTAATAAGTATGTAAAACTGTAAAACCAGCAATCATCATGTCCCAGCATACTTGAGTTGTGGCGTACAGAAATGATCACGTTTTGATTATTTGCTTTTACCAAAAGCGCAGCGCCTTCTTCTAAATTGTAACGTCCGTCTGTTCCGGTCATGCTCATCGGCGCTTCCATCATGCAATACTCAAGTCCTTTCGGTAAAAAACCTGTTGACAAAATATATTGCTGTTCACCCGTCCTTTGAAATTGCCAGCCTTTATACATCATTTCAAAAACCGCTTTGGTCTCCTGCTCCAAATTGCCTGAAGATGGCTGAGGTGTAAAAACCTGGATCAGGCAACCGGAACCCATATTTTGGAATTGTAAATAATCTTTTTTGTTTTGAACCTGCCATCCCTGCGGCGGGATAAAATCATAATTGTTCATACTGATGGTTCCGGAAATAATTGTTTGATTCATGTTTAAGGCATTGTTTTGTTGGTTAGTCGCGGCGGTTGCCTTGCTGTCAAGATTCAGATCGTTAAAAAACTTTTCGATCGCTAATACATGATCACTGCCCGCCGTATTCACCATTACACTCATTGCTTTTCCAAAACCGGATGCCGTTACCAATATGCACCCATAAGTCATTCCCCTGGCCGACAAATTGGCCGTGCCGGTAACAACAGTCCAACCATCCGGTGTTTTTTCTGTTTGGGTTGTTGGTTTCGTTTTGTCGCCGGTAGTTTTTGCTACACGGTCATCCCATTCCTTAGTGAAATTTTTTTCAGCCGTATTGTTGCTCGCCCAGCTGGGGAATAAAACAATTTGGCCAAAACTCGTTTGCCCGTTTGTGGTTCTTTCATCATGAAAGGCCAGCACCCCGTTCGAATCAAGACGTTGCCAACCAGAGGGCGGAATGAATGTGGCAATGTCAAACTTTTCCTGTTGTCCGCATATTTGTATGGTAGTTGCCATTGCAAGCAGAAATGCAAATGTTTTTGTCATGGTAAATCTTATTTATCATCCGATAGCTATCGGATCATTGCCTTCAGTTTTTCCACCGGAAAATTTTCTTCAAATTGTTCTTTGAAAAGTTGTTCAGGAGATGAATAGCCATAACACCAATAAAGCTGTATCAGTTGCGGAACATGCCGGGGAAGGGTTTTATCAAAATATTTCTCACCAAGTCCTGACAGCACAAGCCTGAACCCTCCTGTTTCTTCATCACCAAATTTTCCCTTAAATCCCCAGATACCTGATTTCGGGTCGATNATGACCGGTTGTTGCAGCGTTTTTTCATCTGTCGCGAGCAGGTAATCATGAATGTATTTTAGTTTTTTAGTATAATCACTTTCATAGCTGGAACCCGGACGAAATTTTTTTAAATCTTTCTCCCATTTATTTTTAAGTCCTGTTAAATATTGTTTTTGCGTAAGCGTCCGCCACGGCAGTTTTCCATCACGGCCTATTATCACCGATCTTGCTGACCGGCCCATTGATCCTTTCAGTTCATACAGTTTGTAGCCCTTCCATTTACCAATTACCGGCGGCAATTGAAAGACCGTTTTTACTTCACCCTCATCATTTATATCCAGCGTATCGGCGTCATACATAAACCAGCTCAGGTGATTTACAAAAACATAAGCCCATGTGTTGGTTTCATCTGCAAGCAGGATCTTGTTGACGTTTGTATTGCAGTAGTAATCAAAAAACAGAGTTGTCAAATTATATGGAACAGGACCGTTGGATAAATACGAGCTTCCCCGCATGCCTCTGTACCATCTTGGCTCAATACCGTTTAATTGCATTATTGCTTCTTTTACAAATTTGAGCATGCTGTCAATCCGTGTATTTACAAGTTTATATTGGGAGCGGGGGAAAGTTTTATCGGGAAAAGCAAGATCATCTTCCAGTTTTTTCCATATTCCCTTTTTTGCCATTATCGAATCTAAGCCGCCACATGCCTTTGACCATTCCAGTTCGTTTTGAATATACTTCTTGTCGGCTGAAACCTGGGGCAGGCTAATCACAGGGATGATCAATGTGATCAATATTAATATCCGCTTTCGCATTCAATTGCTGGTTTTACAGTTTTACATACTTATTAGTTAGAATCTCTTTTTACAGATGGATTTTACGGCGGGCACTTCTTCCATTTTTCCGCCGATCCAATAAAGTTTTATTGTTTTCATTTTAATTCTCTTTTTATAGAATTCGGGAAATATTTTATTGGCCCTGATAAATTCCTACGTTTCTATTTACGGGCACTTCCGGTTTTTCTTTCATAAACGACGGGGTAGTAAAATCTGCTCCCGAATTAATACCGAACCGCCACCCGATTTCTTCACCCATACTGCCAAGATTTCTGTCGATTTTTATCCGTTCACCCGCTGAAAAATCAGCACCGACACCACCATAGGCTTTATAGGCCATTCCCGCATCGGTGCAATTGCCTGCTTTGTCGAATGTGAAATACATGGACATGTCCATGCCAGTTTCAAAACCGGCTTTAACAGTCCCTATCTCCTCCTTTAGATCCAGGCTAACCCCGCCGCCAATGCTGATGGTTGATTGACGCTTTCCTGTGAATTGTTTTTCAAATTTGAACACAATCAGTTCTCCGGCTTTAAAAGAAAACTTCTCGCAGTCCACTTTCAGTTTGCCTACTGCAAAAGCTATCTGCACACTTACAGGGCAATCAAATTCTTTTAGTTCTCCCGCCTGCGGTTGTTCCATTTCTCCCGGTTCAGTTTCCTTGCAGGGCTCCAATATTTTTACCTGGGCAAACATGTTTACTTTGTACAGGTAATTACGAACATGATTATAGAAGCGGTGGCGGTAGTCTTTTGTATCAAACCCGCTGAAGTAACACCAGTAAAGAAAATCATCTATGTATTTATTTTCAATGAGCATGTTGCGGCTCTGCCATTCTTCATTTAACTGGGCAAACAGCGGCAGGTATTTATTCTTTAATTCGTTTTCCCTGTGACAGAGATCACCCGATGATTTCATCAGCTGTTCATGAGCATCGTCATATTCTTTTGAAAGCTGATTATATTGTTCCCTGTTTTCCTTGTTGAATTTTTCCAGGTCAGCCATGTCATCACGGTATCCGAGCGTACTTTCAGCTTCAATAATGCTTCCCAGGGCTTGAAAGGGTTTCATATAACTTTTCCCGCTCATTACCGCATCCATTGTTCTTTTATTAAAGTCTTCTGCCCAGGTTTTTCCCATTTGATTTTCCGCTTCTTTTCTCAACAGGTCATATTTGCGGGTCTCACGGGCCAGCATTTGTTTGTAGATTTTAAATTCTTCTCTCACCGTGGCCGCTTCGCCCACATTCAGGCATTGCCGCGGCAGATTATTGTACTTAAACTGGTTGAAGTATTCGGGCTTTTTTACTTTTGGCTTAATGAGATGCGCAATCTTTAATTTGGACTTATCATCTTTGAAAATGGTGGCTAAGCCGGTATATGCGCCAAGATTAAAACTGCCCCGGAGCGAATTTTCAAAATAGGTCTGCGCCTTGCTCTTATTCCCTTTTTTTAATTCAATATGACCGGCAGTATTATTGGCTTCAGGATGATGGGATGACAAGCTGATGCAGCGACTGAGGTAAATCATGGCTGAGTCCCGCATGCCGAGCGCTGTATAGGCCTGGCCAAGATTATTGAGTGCAATCACATTATTAGAGCTGTAGCTGACTATTGTTCTTAAAACAGGAATTGCTTTTTCAGGCAGGCCATACATATCCAGCATGCCTCCTGCATTGGTAAGCACCAGGCCATCACCGCCAGAAGCAGCTGCCTTTGTGATGAGTAAAAGCGCTTCCTCATCAGCCCCGTTTTGCCAACCATGCAATGCGGCGGCTTCTAACTTAACGGGCTCGTTACCTAGTTTGATTGCGATGGATTTTGCCGAGGCCGCTGCATCTGCCGGAAACTTTCTGCTCAGCTCATCGTACAAGTTGGTGAGATAGGATTTCAGTTCTGGGGGATTCAAAATTTTTTTGGGCAGCTTGCGGGCCCGTGCTGAATCGAATTCCGGGAGGTTTTGATTTTCGGTTGGTTTATCTGCTTGCGTTTTTACAGTTTTTGTTGTGCCGGGTATGTTACCGGCGCCTTTCTTCTTTGCAGCAGTTATCATCGAATCCGATTTCTTCTGGAGATTTTTTATAAAAGCTTCCAGTTCTTCAGGTGTCTTAGGAGTTTGCTGAGCATGAATAATTAAACTGATAAATATGCCGGCAATAACAAATAAAATTTTCATTACAAAAGGTCTTTGAGCTAAAAGTATTTGAATTGAATTCGACAGTCAATAGAACAAAAGTTAGCGTTAAGAGAAAGATCACAATTTCTCTTACTATAAGTGAACGGTCAGTGCGCTGGCAAAACGACTACTTTATCAAAGCGGATTGTTGCCAATATTGTTATCGGCCTGTGCTGGTCAAAAGTAATTACACAAGGCAGTGAAGTCAATCACCCGAAAAAGGGATTTTGATTGCTGAGGTATCTGCCCGGGCATTTGCATATACAGAGAAAGGCATCAATGATGAAAAAATAGTTCAATTTATAGCCGCTATTTAGATGTTAATAATAAAAATAAAATCTTAATTATCTTGTTTATCATAACACACCTCGTATTCGCTTCCATCAACCACACTTTTTCGCAGCAGGTATAATTTTTCAGTCCAGTTTCTTCCTCCGTCCATGCTTTCCTGTTCTATCCTAAGCAAACCGATTTCAGGATTGTTTTTATCATTGTCGTGTGTAAGAATTATCTGATTGTTGCTGAGGGAATAGGTACCATCGCCAAAAAAAGCATCGGTTATCCGCAAAACTTCAGTGCTGGATATCCGGTAATATCTTTGCGCCGCCGCTGCACCTGCAAACCGCCCATTGGGTGCAAATACAAATCGGTCCCCGGCGCTGGCGGTAACCGTTGTCCATGCACCGAATAATTTTTTTGCCAAGGATGACTGGTGTCCCGATGGATTCCAATTTTTGAATTGAAGGCTATAAAAAAATGCCGGCCATACATTCGTTAGCTGAAGTCCGAAACAGGAGCTCACCAGCGGATCTTTAGATATGCCAGAGATGGCAGCTAACTGGTCATTCAGTTGAGCTACAAACACAAAACCAAACATAGTTTGATAATCGCCACCGGGTATGCCAATCGCCTGTTTAATCATAAGATAATCCCATCCCTGCGCAGAAGTTCCTTTTATAACAGAAGGCTGTGTAGAGCTTTGCTTCGGCACAAAACTTTTGAACACATCATTGAAAAGACTATTGGCGTCGGCTTGAAGATTGCCGCCAGGTGTCCTCATCGGCCATAAAGTAATATTGCATTTTTCACCGGTATTGTAGGCAGGAGAACTAAGTACAATTCCATCGGGATAGGAGGTTGTAATCCAGCCTGCCGGCGCTACATATACATAATTGGATAAGGATGCCGGTCCGGTGACAATAGTTTGCTTGTCATTTGAACTACTATTACTCACTGCATTAGGATCCAATTTCAGCTTATCTAAAAAAGTTTGTACGTCGTTTAAATAATCTTTGCCCGCAATATTTATCATCACGCTCATCGTTTTTCCAAAACCCGATGCGGATACCAGCATACAGGTGTACTCCATGCCCTGGCGTGCAATGTTGGTATAGCCGCTAATTGCTGTCCATCCGTCCGGCGTTGTTTCTGTTTCTGTTTTTGGCTTCGCTTTAGTACCTGTCGATTTTGTAACATGGTCAATCCATGCAACCTGAAAATTTTCAATAGCATTGTTGTTGCTTGGACGGCTGGGGTATAAGAATATCTGGCAAAAGCTTGTAAGCCCGTTATTGGTTTTTGAATCCTGGAACATAATGATCCCGTTCGAATCAATCCGTTCCCATCCTTCGGGTGCAGTGAAAGTAGCGATGTCATATGTTTCTCTCTGTGCAGTTACATTCATCGTTAAAATAGTTGATGTAAGAAGGCATCCAACAATTGCTAATTGCTTTTTCATCATTGAGGGTTGTAAATTTTAATATTCTTGTTTACCTGCTTCTGCGACTTTGCTTCCAGTATTTTATCAAGCTGCTCATACAATGTGCCGTCAAAAGTCCAGCCGTTGTGAAAGCTTAGTACGGTTTTAGCGGAAAGATCTGAGCTGGTTGTTTTAATTCCTTCCACCTTATCTTTAATATCGGAAAAGACGGTTTCTACTTCAATGCCCGTTTTTATTTTTTGTTGATATTTGATGCCTTCTTCCCAGATAATGCCCTGGTCTGATGGATGCGTGCCATCGAATGTGAGATAATACTGCATCTTGCCTTTGACGCCAAAACCTCCCTGTATAGGCCCTGCTTTTAATTTTTCGCTTCCGAATTTCAATTCTAAACCAGAGCCGATGGCAATAGTGGTGCGATGGTTTCTGAATGAATGCACCGCATCGGCAGCTATGATCAGGCTGGAAAAATGGTATTCTATCTTTTCGCAATCGAGGCTGAATGATCCAATAACGAAATCAAGATTCACATCAATAGGACAGTGGGCCTCGGGCATTTTGTATTCTTCCGCATCTTTCTTTTTTTCCTCCGTATCTGCACAATCTATTGATCTCGGTTCAAGGAAATGAGTTTCGGCCATCCGTAAAATTTCTCCCAGAAAACCGCTCACAGCGCCGGCATACATTCCTCTTTGTACATGTTTATCAGGATAGGCAACTGCAGTCCAGAACGCCATATCGTCAAAAACTTCTCGCCAGAAAGGCATCCAATATTTCTGGTATTCTCTTGTTGCAAAGGCCATCAGTTCCATGTACCTGTTGGCAAGCTCTACTTCCTCGCCGCAATCGTCGGCTTTGACTTCGGCAGCTTTATATGCTTTGTTTAATTCAGCAATCGTTTTATTGTAAATATGCTGTGCCAGTGATAACTTTTCTTGCTCGTCATGAATTCTGAGATAAACCCGGTCCCACAGCATGAGATAACCCAGTTCTGTGAACGGCGTTCTCATGATGGTGGATTTTTTATAGTCACGGACTCTTTCACGCATTGATGCCAAACCCAATTCATTTTCCTCCCTTGCAATGGCTTCAAATTCGTTCTTCACTTTTTCCACCATCTTACTGAATGCAGCGTATTCACCTTTCAGCATGCCTATCTCCGAAACTTTTTCGCACTGGCTGGGCAGATGATATTTATCCTCGTTAAAGTACTCGGGAGGTTTATAACGATCCTTCAGATACTTTATCAGCCGGGCGTCCGGATTAAGTTTCATCAGCAAATGCATGGCGCCGTCATTATATGAGCCATGCAAAGAATTCTCAGCATATTTTAGGGCGCTGCCTTTATCTCCTCTTGAGTAATGGATGTACGCAAGCGAAAGATTGGCATGAGGATGATATGGATTGCTGCTCACAGATTGTTGTAAATATTGAGTGGCTTTTTGAATATCACCCAGCCCCAGGTGGGCTTGCCCAAGATTATTCTGGATATTGCTATTGCCGGGAGATTTCTCCAATGCGGTTTCCAGCACGGGAACTGCCACAGGTTGGAATCCACAGGCGTTGAGCACCGCACCGGAATTGTTCAACACTAAAATATTACCCGGCGCCTTTTGGGCTGCTTTTATCGCAAGCCAGGCAGCCTGCTCGCTTTGGCCATTTAATAGCACAATGCCCGAACTATAGCTAATGTCACCTACATTCATTCCGGAGATGTCAGGCAGCGTTACTCCTCTGCTTTGGAGGAGGGTGGTATATTTTTTATCAATTGCTTCGAGATAAGCTCTTAATTCACCAGCCGATAATTTTTTACCTGGAATTGCCCGGATCCATTTTTCACTGCGGGTTGGAAGGTTATAGCGAAACGTGGTATCGGGAGGCGGTTTTTTCAAAAGATCAGCAGGGAAGAATGTTGCCATGGCGGAAATTTGTTTATTGATGTGCAGCAATGAGTCTGCATACTTTTCCGCTTTTTTCCTGATGGCTTTTAATTCAGGATCTTTGGCTGGATCAGTTTTCTTTACTATCAGTTTTTTTTCTGTTTGACTGTCCCCATTGTAATCAATCATCGCCTTGAGTTTGTCTACAGGAAATTTTTCCTCGAATTGTTTTCTGAACTCCACAGCTGGAGCATCGTCCTGGCAATTCCATTCTACGACGATGAACTGGGGAACATAACGCGGTAGATTTTTCCTGAAATAATCCGGGTTGATGCGTACGGGATAATACACTCTTTTTTTTCTTTCGGGCCCGAAAAAACCCGAAAATTCTTCCATACTGACAGTAGCGGCCGGTTGTTTGAGTTCCTGTTCTGTGTGCGTTGCTAAATACTGATCAACGATCTTTATTTTTTCATCATAATAGTCATTTGATTTCTTAATATTTGCATCCTGAGTTTTCCTATATTCATCAAACTGCTTTTGGAAACTGGCAATCATTTTTTCCTTTGCTTGCGGATCCAGATATTTATTATTCCTGGTCTCTTCAATGATCTTCGGCATCTCTGTTTCGCCTTTCATAAACCCGTCATAAGTTTGTTTTTTTCGGTCGTTATACATTTGTTTTGTTGCCAGGAGGAATTGCTTTTGTGTGACGGGTATATAAGGAACTTCCCCATCACGACTGATCAATATTATTTTTGTGCGATAAAATAACTGGTTGCCCGGTCTCCACTCATCATATTTGTAGGTGGTGTATCCCTTCCACTCTCCGTCCACTTCACATGACGCCCAAACTTTAATTTTTTGCCCGTCAATCAACCATTCACCATAGTCGTGCATAAATACGGCACCAAAATCATTTATGTGAAACCTGACTACAGTAGCCGTTTCATCAGCCAGCCAGATTTTTTTCAGGTGTTCGTTAAAATAATATGACATGTAATGCGAGTTAAGCATATACGATGAAAAAGGCGCCCCGACATATAAAGGCCAATGACCCAGGTTGGAATAGTGAATGGCTTCGAGACCCCGTGGGTCAGGATAAGATTCTTTCAGCAAAGCTGCTATGGCTTCTGTTCTTTTTTGCACCAGCGGATATTGGCTTTTGGAAAGATATGGATCATTTGATCCCATAACCGTTGCATGTTTTGTCCATTTGCCTTTTATCTGCATGATCTCTTCTGCATGATTTGCCTGTTGGGCAACGGACCCAAAACCCAGTATACACAGAACAAAAGAAAAGATAGATCTCATGCTTTTAAAATTAATCCTTACAACAATTTTTCAGAATAGAACAAAAGTTAGATAGTGGCCGTTTTAATTTTCTCTGTACCGAAGGGTGAAATACATTAAGGGTCATCATACCAAAAATCATTTGCATGCCGGGTTTCTATCTTTATTAATTAGCAGTCAAACATAACATGGAAACAAGGCGAGGTCAATCCCGGAAAAGCAGGATATTGCAGTGAAATAAAACCCGAAGAAAAAGGGGAAGACTTCCGGGACAGTGTGATGTCGCCAATTTCCTGTAAAACATTCTGGCCTTTGTAGTGATTTGTAAGGACGTCAGTTTTTTCCAAAAGCTTTATTGATAGCTTCGGTCCTGTTTTGTACATGCAACTTCTCATAAATTTTATGGATATGTTGTCTTACTGTACTGACAGATATTGTAAGCTGGTCGGCGATCTCTTTATATAACAGGCCTTTTGAAAGCCATTGCAGTATTTCATTTTCCCTTTTACTGAGCTCGGTTGTGGGTTCTGCATCTGCATGTTCTTCACGGAAAATGGTTACTAGTTTACGGGCAATGTTGGCACTCATCGGGCTGCCTCCATTGTATAATTCTTTCAGCGCTTCTGCCATGTGAAGCAAACCCGTATTTTTTAGCAGGTAGCCCGAAGCTCCGGCCTTTAATGCTTCAAATACTTTTTCATCATTTTCATACACCGTAAACATCATGAATTGGGTAGGGAGGTTCTTTTCATTTAGCTGCCTGATGCATTCAATGCCGTTCATACCAGGCAGGTTGATATCCATGATGACAATATCAGGTTTTAACCGGGGGATATCGTACAAGGCTTCTTCAGCAGTCTTAAATGTATCGAGGATCCTGAATTCGCTGCTGAGCGCAAGAAAGTTTTTCAGCCCGTCTCTTACTTCATCCAGGTCTTCTACTATCGCTAATGTTATACTCATATGATGTACCGAATATAGTCCTGTTGAATGCAGTTGCCAATAGAACAAAAGTTATAGAGGTAATGGCGCCGATAAATAAATTTGTGTGCCATCCAGGTTTTTGATCTCAAAACTGCCACCCAGGTCCTTCATCCTTTTTCGCATATTGATAAGTCCGTTTCTGAAGGGTTTGGTGTGGTTTGCTTCAAAGCCGCAGCCGTCGTCTTTAATAATTATTTGCAACTCCTGTTTTACATCGAAAGTAATAAAAACATGTTCAGCTCCTGCATGTTTCACTATGTTGTGCAACGCTTCTTTAACGGCAAGATAGATGTTTCTGCGAAATTCTCCGCTAACAAACGTTGCCGGAAAATCATCGGTTGCTTTCACCGTGCAACGAATGCCATTTTGAGTAAGGTATTCCACGGCGTATGCCCGGGCATATGCCAGCAGGTCAAATAACGAATCATTTTTTTCATTCAATGCCCAAACTATTTCGCCCATTTTATCGATCATTTCGTGCGTGTAATTGCGGATGCTGCTGATCTCATCTTCTATCGATTCCTGTTTTTGTTTTTTGATACCGATCGTCTCACTCAGAAATTTTATTCTTGACAATCCCGCCCCAAGATCATCGTGCATGTCGGTGGCAATACGGGTACGTTCTTTTTCGATGGCTTGTTGTTTTTCCAGCAATATTTTTTGCTCTTTCAATTGCTGTTTAAGTTGCCTGTGATAATAGAGACGAAGTACACCTGCAATTAAAGCGATGCTCACCAAAATGATTGCGGCCTGGGCCCACCAGCTATTCCACCAGGGCGCCATAATGACAAATGACAAAAATGTTTCTTTTTTATTCCATATTCCATCAGCTCCGGCAGCTTTTATTTTGAAGGTATAATTGCCGGGGGGCAATCCTGCATAATTTACTTCACGTTTTCCGCGGGCATAAGACCAGTGCTTATCAACAGGCTCCAATTTCCAGATGTATTTATTATTGGTTGGCTGGGTAAAATCAAGCGCGGCAAAGGAAATGCTTAAATTATTTTGCCGGTGACTAAGCCTGATGGGATCTGTAAAGGAGTAAAAAAGACTGTCGGGAGATTTGAAGGAGGTTATCACCAGGGGAGTTATTTTTTTTTCAGTTGCTCGCCGGTATTTGATGCTATCGGGCATGATCACATCAATACCTTCCGTGCCTCCCATCACGATCCAGCCGTTGGACAGGGCAATAGTTCCGCTTCTATTGTATTCCGAATTAACCAATCCATTATTTTTTGAATAATTGGTAAAATCATATGTGCGCGGATCATAGCAGCTCAATCCATGACTGGTACCCAGCCAAAGCTTACCTTCTTTATCGTTTTCTATAGTGTATATGGTATTATTACATAGCCCATCCTCTTCTGAAAACAATTTGAATTGCCCGGTATGAAAGTCAAAATAATTCAGTCCAAACCGTGTAGCCAGCCAGAGCCCCTTTTTTTCATTGGGAACAACGCCTTCTACATATTGACTGCTGATGCTATGGGCGTTTGTTTCATCAGGTAAATATTTTTTTAGCAAACCTGTCCTGTAATTCAATTGTAACAAACCCGATCCTTCGGTCCCAATCCAGAAAGAGCTGTCATCTCCTTCATGGAAACAGTTGATGTGACTGCCCAAATTATAGGTGAGGCCGTCTTTTACTCTTTTGAATTCGTTGAAGTTTACGGCCCAATAATCCTGGTGCCTGTCTTTGTATAAACCAAATTGACCGTTATTGAAAGTAAACCGGGCGGAAGCGTCAAAAAGTTTATAAAAAGGTATAGCTGAGCTAATCTGTTGAAACTGGGGAAACATTTTTTTCAACGCTACGGAATCAAGAGGGTCGAATTTGAATTCGGGTGTTATAATCTTCTTGTTTGCAACATCAATGAGCGACGCCATCTCGGTGCCAAAATAACGGATGATGATCGTTTCATCCGGGTTTTTGATAATGCTGGAGACCGACGAATGGGGGAGCTTAAGATCTCCTGGTCTGTTGATAGCAAAATTTAAAAAAAGAGATTTGCGTATCGAAGCTTTTAAAACACCTTTTTCATACAGACCTACCCAAAGATTACTAAAGTTGTCAATGCAGATGCTTTTGATGATAAAATTAGTACCTGCCGGAGTGATGTATAAATTTTGGGAAAGATCTAACACCGTGTCACTATCTGGCAAATATTCAAACAACCGGTTGCCGTAGCCCAGCCATATGTCTCCCTGTTCATCTTCCTCCATTGATTCGATAAAAAAAGTGATGCCCGTAACAGATCTTTCCAGGAGCAAATGCTTCTTACCTGTTGGTGCAACCAGGAAAAATTTGTTGCCTTCCTGGATGCAATAAATGAGTTTATTTTTTTTGGTCCTGCAGATGGATGTAACAATATCATTCTGCCATTTTATTTGCTGATAGAAAGCAGGAAGTTTCCTTTGGAGCGTCATAGTTGCAGAATCGAATGCTAATACGCCTTTCGCATTTCCCGCTCCTATAAGCACATGCCCTTCTTTGTCTTTAAAAAAAGGGAAATTGAATAAATCTGGTTTTTCATCAGAACCAGGGCTTATTTTTTTGAAAGCCACTTCGCTTATCCCGGCATCCAAAACCAGGGATTTAAACTGTTTGCTCATCTTATCAAAGGCAAACAGGCCATTAAAAAGGTTGAGCAGCAAAAAACGCCCGCTTGCATTGATAAGTTTTGAAGCACTTTGATTGCCATGGTTGACTCCAGTGCCTGATGGAAGCATGAATCGATCAAAAGAAGCATATTTTTCATTGTACAAATGCAAATGTGTATTTGTGAGCACCCAAAGCATGCCGTTTTTATCTTCAGCCATATCAATCGCCATATTGCTTGCAAGGGTTTTTTTATCGAAGGGGTTGTGGAGGAATTTTTTAAATTCATAACCGTCGTAGCGATTCAGGCCATCATGTGTGGCAATCCACAAAAAACCTTTGCTGTCCTGGTGGGTGGCGTAAACGACGTTGTTGGAAAGTCCTTCTTCAATAGTAAAGCTGGCAAAGGGATACTGTTGGGCAATTGCAGTAGTCCTCACGATAGCTATCGCGATAAAAAGGCATGCAAGAAAAAAAGTGTTTCGTTGCATACATTAAATTTAATCAGAAATCAGCTCATCCTGGGAGGCAATAAGGGCTTTCCGTTATCTTTAATCATCTTCTGCACAGTATCAAAACCTGAATATAACCATGCGGACTGCAGTGACCAATAGAACAAAAGTTACGTCTTCGAAGGAGTCCTTTGGACAGCTTTCACGAAGCTTTTTATCCTCTTTATGTTATGGAGAACCTGACAATGGCGCCGATAAATGAATTTGTGTGCCATCCATGTTTTTAATTTCAAAGCTGCCACCGAGGTCCTTCATCCTTTTTTGCATATTGATCAGGCCGTTGCTGTATGGTTTGCTAATGTTTGTTTGGAAGCCGCAGCCGTCGTCTTTAATAGTTATGTGCAACTCCCGATTTACATCGAAAGAAATAAACACATGTTCAGCTCCTGCATGTTTCACTATGTTGTGCAAAGCTTCTTTAACAGCGAGATAAAAGTTTCTGCGAAACTCTCCGGCAACAAAGATTGGCGGAAACTCTTCGGTTGTCTCCACTGTAACGCGAATGCCATTTTGGGTGAGGTACTCTACGGCGTAGGCCCGCGTGTATGCCAGGAGGTCAATTAATGAATCATTTTTTTCATTCAACGCCCAAACTATTTCGCCCATTTTGTCAATCATGTCATGCGAGTAATTGCGGATGCTGCTGATCTCATCTTCGATAGGTTCATGTTTTTGTTTTTTGATCCCGATGGTTTCACTTAAAAATTTAATTCTCGATAAACCGGCTCCGAGATCGTCATGCATGTCAGTGGCAATGCGTGTCCTTTCTTTTTCAATGGCCTGTTGTTTTTCAAGAATTGTTTTCTGTCGTTCTAGTTTTCCCAGGTAATAGAGCCGGATGATCGCAATTATAAACCATGTTCCTAATATCCCGATGCCTGTTCTGAACCACCATGTTTGCCACCAGGGAGGAGTAACAGAAAATGAATAGCTGAGTGTTTGTTCAGGATAACGCCCCGCCG
>JGI24806J26614_1000275_pt1 | contig 14253 bp, 12 predicted proteins | sample Kansoi200umMDA_FD_26614 | JGI IMG/M metagenome (IMG submission 26614)
GCCAAGTATACGCTAGGTGGAAATGCATGGAGCTTCATCGTAGAAGGCAGATATCATGCTTTCCCGGTGGTTTTTATCCAGCTATTAGCCATTACTATTATCGCCCAAAACAAATCTGAGTTATTTGTAATTAATATTTCGAATTATTATGAATTCCTGGCATTTTCCCGGGCAGCTTCATTCAATGCATCTTTTCGCACCACATCAGTGATGACCTTTTCCAATTTGCGGATACGGACATAAAGCTTGATGATCACAAACCAAAAGATCACGATGCTCAGGTAAAAAACAAGGTCAGCACCCCGGCCCACTCCCAGCTTGTGGGCAAAGGTGTTGGTAAGATCGGGCAAAAAAATAAAAACCAACGCAGCAGTAACCATGGCAAGCAATAACAAAAAATCCAGGATTGAATTGTGGAGCCTCACAAAAAAATAGATTGCCACCAATACCACGGCCGTTATTAAAACTATCTGTATCCCATTCATCCGAACAGTTTTTGTAAAACTAAATCAAAAAAAATCTTGAGACTATTTAAAGACGATTGCCCTTTATTTTTCGAATAAGGTGTGTACAGTACGTTTGCACCTATTTCACGGTACCTGAGCTTGTGTTTTTTGATCTGTGCCACTATTTCAGTAGCATGCGCCATCCTGTTTTCGGTAATTCGAATGGTATTGGCTGCAACCCGGTTCATAGCCCTTAATCCATTATGTGCATCGGAAAGATATAAACCTGTAAAAATATAATTTACCCAACGGCCGGCTTTTAATATCAATTGTTTTATCACAGGGGCGTTGTGAGAACCATTTGTCAAAAAGCGAGAAGCAAATACAATGTCAACCTGCTCCATAAATAATGGCGCAAGCATCGCCGGTATATCATCAACGCTATGTTGTCCGTCGGCATCAAAAGTTACAAACCATGAAGCCCCCTGTTTTAATGCAAAATCAATTCCCGTTTGCAGGGCAGCACCCTGGCCCATGTTCACCTTGTGCCGGATATAGATAATTTTGTTTTCCCTGGTTACCTGTGTTCTTAGGTCTTCAGAAGATCCGTCATCAACCACAATGATGCGAAATCCCAAAGACAATAAGTCTTCCACTACCCTGCCGATCACAGCTTTTTCATTAAAAGCTGGGATAATAATAAACGTTTTCTTTAAATCACCGCTATGATTCATTTTCAGGCTGATCTTATTGCGACGGGTTAATTGACTGCATATATATTTCTGATCCTGCTACTTCACTAACAAGCTTTACGCCATTATTTTGTAGATAATTCGCGTAGCGATGTTTTTCCGCGGCAAAAATAACAGTAAATAAAACAGCAGGTTTTTTAACTATGGGAATCGTGCTGTCCAGCTCATAAGGGTTACCTATGCCTTTTTGCCCGAGCATAGATGCAAGCAGCGGATAATATTTATCAGACGAAGCCACCATGATATCCTTTGCAGGATTCTCCTTTATTGTGCTCCTTAGTAATGACTCAAAATAAACATAGTCCTGTTCTCTCACAGAACCCTTCTTCATGACTCTATAGTTTAAGGCCACCTTCACGGTGTAGTAAACCTGGTGTGCTGAACTAAATAAAAGCAGGATAAATAAAAGAGAAAAAGCTATTGAAGAAAATCGCCTGAAATGGAACAAATCATTTCTTTTAGCAATAATAGTAATGGCTAATAGCTGGATAAAAACCACCGGGAAAGCATGATATCTGCCTTCTACGATGAAGCTCCATGCATTTCCACCTAGCGTATACTTGGCATCATGGGTAACGCTCAGCAGGGCTAACCCTCCTACCACAGCGGCAGAAACAAAGAATCCTGTAAAAGCGAATACCGGGAATTCATTTTTTGGTGAATGTATTTTTCTATAAAAAAAAGTGCAAAACGCGATCAGTATCACTAAATAGAGAAGCAGGTTAATCCAGCTAAAAATCTGCATCCATGATGTGTAGGAAATACCGGAATACTTTTCAAGCTGAACCGGTGCCAATTTCAAATTAATGAAAGCAGCAATGACTGCCGGATGCCAATAATTAAGGTTCTCAAAAAATATTCCCGTATGGTTCACTCCTGTATAAAACGGGCTTCCGCAGGCATGCTGTTGAAAAAACATGGCCAGTATTAACCCGGCAAAACAAATAAAGAAAGAAACCAAATAACCTTTTGCAGCCGGGCTATTCTTTTTCCAGTAGGATAAGATCAGCAATACCGCGATAATGAACATGCAGACCGGCACATAGATATATCTTGTAAACCCCGCAAGAAAAAGGCAAAGCCCCGCCGCAACCCCAAAGTTTCGGTTCAACCTTTTGTCATTACTGTTCCAGATCCTTATAGCAGCATAAAAAAAACCAAGTAAAAAATCCATCGCCAGCAAGTCCGTTCCCAAAGAGTTTTCAATAAAGTCATGCGAAGAAAAGCTTAAAAGCAAAGTTGAAATATTCAACCAGGCACGCGACAAACCCTGTGTTTTTAAAATGGCGCGGCACAATAGAATAAAGAATACGAAGCAGCAGATCTCAAAAACGGTAGTACTTAAGAAAATATTTGTGCCGAATAACTTTTGAAAAGGAGTTATCAGCAGACCGTAGCCCGGCGGCCAATAACAAAAAGGCTCTAAGATTTCCTTGTCAAGGTCCTTTATGTAAAAGAAACTGTTGGTCCATCCTTTACCGTGAAGCAGGTTGTAGCTGGCAGAAAGGCTATAAATTTTATCCTTCCCTGTATAAGAATAAAAAGTGATCAGTAGCGACTTGGCCGCAATACAAAAGAGGATAATATAAAATGATGTCCTTTTATGGGAAAGAAAATCATAGACAGTCTTAAAGAAATTCTTCATAGCAGTTGGTTAACGACAGGCAGCTTTTGCTATTTACCACCCGATTCTTTCGCCGAATTTACCCAATCCAAAATACTGATTCAATGTCATGTTAATACCAAATTGGTTATAACCTGTATTGTTTTGATATTGCGTCCGGGCATAGCGGATTTGCATTTTGTTAAGAAGCAATGATACGCCAAGTGAAAATCCGGTAAGACCGTTACTGCTGTTCTCGATACTAAGCTCTTTTCGCACCAGGTAATTATATCCCGCAGCGATTTCTATCTTATCAGCTATATAAACAGTGGTTGCAAACACAAAATGGCGAAACAATTTATCGATCGTGAAGTTCTTGGTACTGTCATTCTCAAAGCCGTTGTCGGAATTAAAGGCAGGATCATTATATCTAATGTCAAAATGATGAAGGTGATGGGCAGTAAAGGAAAAACTAAGAGGTGAGTTTTCCAAACGTTTTGTGATCCCGGCCTGCAGGTCAAAAGGAAGATCATCGGGATCGGTGCCATCATACTTTCGTAATTGTGTTCCCATATTCTTCGCCAGCACAGAAGCTGAAAAAAGGTTTGCGGAATCATGATATAATACACCCACGTCTACGGCAATACCGTTGGAATGGTATTGACCATAATTGGAATTAATAAATTTAAAAGTGGCACCGTATTTCCATTTTGTCAGGTAGCTGCGTGAAGCGGAAAGCTGCATCACCCAGTCTGTTGGCCTGAACTGGCCCATCAAATTTCCGGCAGCGTCCGCCTGTTGAATACTTCCATAATTCAGATAATTTAAGCCCCACTGAAAACTTGTATTTATCTTCTTGTGATGGTATGCCAGCGATAAATAATAAGATTGGATCCCGTCATACATTGAGTTAAAAACAGCGTTCATTTGTGTATGCATCCCGGGAGCGAGCAGTGCGGGATTATTAAATGCCAACCCTGCATCGCTGGATATCTGCGATATATTGACACCACCCAATGCCGTAAGCTGTGGCGTGGCTGGCAATCGGAGAAAATTAAAAACGGTATTACCTCCCAAAGTTTGTGCCTGTAATCTCACACAACTTACCAGAATCAATATGAAAACTTGTAAACGCAATGCGTTGCGAAGATAGCATCCGGGAGCTTAGCAGTTTTATATGTGACCAATATTGAGAAGGGGATCCAGCGACCATTCAAGAGACCAGAGCCATCTCCAAAACCTGGTTCATTGTTTTTACATAACGAAACTTAATACCTTTTATGAACGTCGACTCGATCTCCTCCACGTCTTTTTCATTTTGCCAGCAAAGTATGATCTCTTTTAAACCGGCTCTTTTTGCAGCCAGCACCTTTTCTTTAATGCCGCCTACCGGCAATACCTGGCCCCGTAAAGTAATCTCTCCCGTCATGGCTAAAAACGGCTTTACTTTTTTTCCCGTCAATGCAGAAGCGATCGCCGTCATCATGGTAATACCGGCGCTTGGACCGTCTTTAGGCACGGCTCCTTCCGGGATATGAATATGAATATTCTTTTTATCAAATAACTTATGATCAATACTGTATTTTTTAGCATTGGATTGCAAATAGGTTAGAGCAGTGCTGGCACTTTCTTTCATCACATTGCCCAGGTTGCCTGTTAGTTTCAATTCTCCTTTGCCATCGCTGACGGTGGTTTCAATAAAGAGTATCTCACCTCCCACATAGGTCCAGGCCAGTCCAATGGCCACACCGGGCATATTGGCTGTCTTGTATATTTCATTATTATATCGCGGCTTTCCAATTATCTTTTGTAAGTCACTGGAAGTAATAGTTGGGATCAATTTTCCTTTCAACGCTAATTCTTTGGCCTGGTAGCGCATGATGGAAGCGAGTTGCCTGTCGAGTTCCCTGACACCACTTTCCCTGGTATGATCCTGGATCAATTTTTTAAGCACCTCATCGCCGATCTTAAACCCTGAATTTTTGAGACCATGCAATTCTCTTTGCTTTGGTATCAGGTGTCTTTTGGCGATTTCAAGTTTTTCTTCTACTGCGTAACCACTCAGGTCTATTATTTCAAGCCTGTCGCGGAGTGCAGGCTGGATAGTTTGCACGTTATTAGCCGTTGCGATGAACAAAACTCTACTCAGATCATACTCCGATTCAAGATAATTGTCGTAAAAGCTATGGTTCTGTTCGGGATCGAGCACTTCAAGCAAGGCGCTGCTGGGATCCCCGCGATGATCACTGCCTACTTTATCAATCTCATCTAATATAATGACCGGGTTAGAAGATTTTACTTTACGAAGCGTTTGAAGAATGCGCCCCGGCATGGCGCCTATATATGTTTTCCGGTGACCCCTTATCTCGCTTTCATCGTGCAATCCACCCAAACTAAGACGCGAATATTTTCGGCCAATGGCACTGGCAATGCTCTTGCCCAACGATGTTTTACCAATACCCGGCGGGCCAATAAAACAAAGAATCGGGCTTTTCATATCGCCTTTTAGCTTCAATACCGCCAGGTATTCCAATATCCGTTCTTTAATCTTAAACATACCGTAGTGATCTGCATCCAATGTTTTTTTTGCTTTCAGCAGATCATAATGGTCTTCGGTATAAGTCTGCCAGGGGAGATCGAGCATGAGGTCGAGATGATTATATACGACAGAATAGTCTGGCGTGCTGGGATGCATCCTTTCCAGTTTTTCGATACCTTTCTTAAATAATTCTTTTGCAGCAAGTGGCCATTTCATCAAATCAGCTTTCTTCTGCATTTCCTTTACTTCCTGTGTATTGCTGTCACCCCCTAATTCATCTTTGATGCTCTTCAGTTGCTGCTGTAAAAAATATTCCCGCTGCTGTTTGTCCAACTCGGTCCTGGTTTTCGTGGTCACTTTATTTTTCAATTCAGCAAATTGTAATTCCTTTTGCAGCAGTTGCATTAAGAGGTCAGCCCTTGCCCGAATGTTATTCATCTCCAGCAAACGTTGTTTTTCCCTGATTTCAGTATTGAGGTTGCTGGACACAAAATGAATGAGGAAAGACGGGTTCTCAATATTGCGTAAAATAATAGAAGCTTCAGCCGGAAGGTTGGGTGAAAGCTGAATGATTTCAGTGGCGAGATCTTTGATATTGGCGACATAAGCATCAAAATCGGCATCCTTGGGTATGTCCTGCTCGGGGATCTTTGAGATCTTAGCTTTGAAATAGGGATCTTCACCCACGATTGATTCGATGCTAAACCGGCTTTTCCCCTGTATGATTATGGTAGTTCCGCCATCGGGCATCTTTATTTGCTTTACTATCTTGGCGATGGTGCCTACATTTTCCAGGTCTTTCACGGCAGGATCTTCAACGGTGCTGTCCTTTTGGGCGATGACACCAATCAATTTGTCGGTCTTATAAGCATCATTCACCGCCTTAATGCTTTTATCGCGACCCACTGTGATGGGCAATACAACACCGGGAAAAAGTACAGTATTTCTAAGAGGCAATAAGGCAATTTCGGCAGGAACTAATATGCCATTGCCATCCTCCTGGTCGCTCTCGTTAAGGGGAATGATAGGCATAAAGTCCATTTCATCTTCCGGGCGCAATAATATTTTATCCATACTCATAAACAATCTTCTTTAGACAACATGTCATGGCGACTAAGGCCGCGCTAAAATACAGTTTGAAACTGTAGTTGTCAAGTTTCGTGCCGTCGGAAAAAAACTGACAAAGCGGTAAAAAAAAGCCCCCCGGTAATAACAGGAGGGCCATAATCTATAAAAACTGGATTTTAAAGAGCTAATCCGAACGAAACCTGGAATCCCTGGCTTTTCCACTCATCACTATTACCCAGGTCGCTGATATTACTTAGGCCTATCGCATACCGGCCGGTAATCCGGATAGCGCTGAATTTGAATTGCAGGCCACCTAACATGGCGAAATCACCTTTTTTAAACGCTTCTGTGCCATTTTCCAACAGGTTCTTGTCATGGTTCATCAATATACTGAACTGCGGCCCGGCCTGGAGGGAAAGAAAGTTTCCCAATACCTTATAATTAAGCAAAACGGGAATGGACAAGTAATTCAACTTGACCTTATACTGTTGTGAACTTAACACATCCTGGTAAATATTGCGGTAGTTACTGTCCACCGTCGATGAATACTGATTTAACAGGACCTCAGGCTGTAGTCCAAATTTTTGTCCAAGTCCTATTTCGGCAAAGCCTCCAATATGGTACGCATAGTTAAATTTTTCGCTGAAAGAATATCCATCGATTTTGGTGATATTACTTCCGACTTTGAAACCGATGTGAAACTGGGCCATAAGTGATGTAGAGACAAACAGAGTAGCGAGAAACGGGAGAACGAATTTAGCTTTCATACATTTTGTTTTTTTGTTTCAGAAATGGAATGGTATGATGCCATCCGGAGCACGGTGTTTTCGAATAATTTCCTGACGCTAGAACATTCTTTCCAATCAAATATTGCAGCATCAATGTGAAGATTATCTAAAAACAGCACCGGATTACGATAAGTTCAGACCGTTGTATAAGAATAATGGTTTACCATTTAAACGTTAAAAAATTTAAAAGGCTGGACACTTTTATTCTCACACACACTCACCGGGTCTTAAACTAAACCTGGCAATACACTTTAATCTGACAACGGTATGGGTTGTAACCCCTATTGAAGGCGCAAAGATATTATTTAAAGAAATGTTATCCTTAATTTATCTGGTTTCAGAAAACAAATACGGCAATCTGGTAATACACGGTAGTGTCCGTTCAATGGAGAATAATAATGAGGGATAAATTCCGTTATACGGACAGTTCCCTTCTTCCATAACTAGTATTTAAATGCTCAAAGCAGCCATTAAACTAACCTTGCTGATTGCGCTTGGCATTACGGGTTATGCACAAAAAAGTGTTGAACCCGACCATAATTTAAAACCCAGAAATAATTGGGGGGTTTCCATCATTCCCTCAATGACGACTAAAACGGAAATTGACGGAGATAAGAATAAATACAATTTGCACAGTCATCCAGGATTTGGGTTAGAGGGTTTGTTTCAATATCACTACAATTTTAGAGAGAATTATTCATTGATCTTTGGTATTGGCCTAAACATCTTTGAATCCAATTTTGATTATTATATCCCAAAAAACATGTTTGATCCGCCCACCGACTCAGATATAAGTTCAGATAGATATCTTTCAAGCGGAGTACAAACCGGTAGTGGGAAAGTCCAGGCTGAATTACTTCGACGATGGCCCCACAGTAAAGTACATAACTGGAACATGACTGCAGGTTTAAGCTTGTTATTCACTTTTGAGGCTGGTGGACTTACAACCTGGCACCAGCTTGATTATCCTAATGGACAAACTATACAATATCTTACGTTCTACCATAGCTACAATAATAACGGTAATCCCTGGTTTAATTTTCATATTTCCGGCGGCCACGAATGGGTTTTAAGATCAAAAAATATTTGGCAGCTTAATGTAAAACTGAATTATTCCCCAATAAATCCTTCAACCGGAACTTATATTTTTACTACAGGTGTTCAACCAGATTTAAGCGGAACGCTCAGAACATCCGGCTCCTATATTGGCCTTAGCATAGCCTATCTTTTTCCGTCACTTTTATAACTAGTTCTCTTCTTCAAATACAATGCATGAATGTTGCTTAAAGAGACAACTAAGGTCGAAATCAGAAAACAACTCCTGCGTTCAGATAAAATAAAGGCGTGAAGCTTTCGGAGGGAATATAATAATCGAGGATAAATTGAGGTTGTATGAAAAATTTTCCAAACGCGTATTCCGGCCTAACCTGCAATGTCAACGAAATCGGTTGAAATTTCATGTGATCGTCAATACCGAAATCACCGGAATTTGATATGAGCGTGGCAGCCTTGCTTCGATTTATTGTATAGGTACTGCTCACCCCGTTAAAACCATACTTCTGACTGCCGGCTGAAAAAGATACCTGTGGTGTGAGCTTCACATGATCTTTGCTGTGCAACACGTGCATCCAATAAAAACTGTGACGAACAAAACCGGTGATCAGGAAATCGGCCACTGTTTCATTTGTGTTGGTTACGTTAACTATTGAACCCGGTCTTCTTCGCCGCAAGTATTCAATAAACTTCTCTCTTTTTTTGTATTCGGTCCTGCTTCCACTTCCGAAGCTCGCGGAAATTCCCGGCTGCAGCCAGGATTTTCTCCACACAAAATAGCTATTGATTTCGTTTTCCAATGGAGACGTATAAAACGGCAATGAATCTTTAGTGATATATCGCGTATAAGATATGCCAGCAATCCAATTGGTACTGGTAACAAAATCAAAGGAAGGGCTAATGGTAAACTGGTATAAATTAAGTTGCTCTTCATCATCTGTTACATTGCCGGCAACGGTAAGCCCCAAACCGGATTTATGATAGTATCCTAATGTGGTTGAGAAAATGCCTCTCATTGATGCTTCCAGTTCGGTTAGATTTTTTCTCCAATAATTAAAATAATTACTGCCCAACGAAACATTCGCCAGGAAAAAACTCCTTGGCTTCAGCAATGAATCAAGAAATAAATCCATTTCATTCATTAGTTCATCGAAATCCAGGCTGGTGTCGATCAACAATTCTTCATTTCGAATCAGAGGGACAGTATCCCTGCTGGTTTGTGAAAGACCGGGAAGAGATATTAAAATGATAAAGGCTATGGTAATGTAGTGTTTAAACATGCGGGCGGTGGTCCAAAACCGTTTGATGAATAAGCAGATCGCCAATTTTGACTGAGTTATCGTATGAAAGTTTAAAAGTTATATAATCAGCTTAGCTCCAATACAGTGATTTCCGGCAGTATCCCAACTCTCCCGGGATAGCCTATAAAGCCATAGCCACGGTTGACATAGAGTTTTTGCGATGCCTGCTCATAAAGGCCTGCCCATTGTTCATAAACGTATTGAACCGGGCTCCATTTAAATCCTGGTAATTCAACGCCAAATTGCATACCGTGAGTATGTCCGGAGAGCATAAGGTCAACATCGGAGTATTTTTTCCGCACTTCGGCATCCCAATGCGAGGGATCGTGGCTCATTAATATCTTAAATGGATAGAGGCCGGAGCCGGCATATGCCTTTTCCATATCGCCATATTTTGGAAACCGGGCTTTGGCGCTCCAGTTCTCTATACCCAATAAGGCTATTTTATCCCCACCTTTTTGCAATACTACGTGTTCATTCATGAGCAGCCGCCAACCCAAGTCGGCATGCACCTTCTTCAATCGCTCCAGGTTATCAACTTTTTCCTGTTTTGAATTCCACTGTACGTAATCTCCATAATCATGGTTGCCCAACGTGGAAAACACTCCCAACGGAGCACTTATCCTGTTGAACACGTTCATAAAAGTTTCCATTTCTTCCGCCCTGTTGTTGACGAGGTCGCCGGTAAAAAGAATAAGATCCGGCTTTTCCTTTATTATTTTTTCCACACCCTTTCCTACTGCATTCTTGTTTGTAAGGCTGCCGCAATGGATGTCTGAAATATGAACAATTTTTAATCCTTTGAAGGAGGGCGGTAAATTATCAAAGGAAAGAGCAACTCGCCGGACCTGGTACTGGTATTTGTTGCCGAATCCATGGAGCAGCGTTCCGAACAATCCACCTCCGGCAATCATGCCTGCCCAACTGAGAAAAACGGAACGCGAAATTTTTTCACCTTGCTGCAGGTTTTCCCCTTCTGTATTTTGAAAAAATAATTTGCCCGCAGCCCATTGAACGGCCCGCCGCACATCATCCACCAGGAAGAAAACGGCCGCGATTAACTTAGCGAAAAACAATCCGATCACCACGGCAAAAATGGTAGTGCGTAGAATTTTAGCCTGGTTATCAAGATGGAGATAAGGCAATATTAGTAAAACAACGATCGCTGATACAGACACCGCCCAATATGCGCTATAGATAACAACCTTTAACCTGCTGCCTGCAGGATGAGCAATAACTTTAACCGCCTGGAATACATAAATGTCCAGCAATACCATTAACAAAATAAATATCCACCAGAATGGAGAATTGCGCATGAATTTGATTTAGGTAACAAAGATACCCGGCAAAGTTAGTATCGTCCTATGAACGCCTATTTTTACGGGATATGCGACCCAGAATGGGCAAAACTTAATTTTGCGGTCTTATTGATAGGAGACAATTTTACCTTAAACTGACAAAAATTAATTAATAATTAAAACCGCAGGACCTGAGATGGCAAGAATAATCGGTGTAGCAAATCAAAAAGGTGGGGTAGGAAAAACAACAACCGCTATTAACCTGGCGGCCAGTTTTGCTGTCCTCGAGTTTAAAACTTTACTGGTCGACGGCGATCCACAGGCAAACAGCACCACCGGCGTCGGCTTTGATCTCCACAATATTACCCAAAGCTTATACGACTGCATGGTGAACGAAGCCAGGCCCGGAGAGGTGATTTTGAAAAGTGAAATCCCAAATCTTGACCTTTTGCCTTCACATATTGACCTGGTAGGTGCCGAGATTGAAATGATCAATTATCCAAACAGGGAAATGGTGTTGAAAGGATTGCTTGAGGACGTTCGAAATGATTATGATTTTATAATCATCGACTGCTCTCCTTCGCTCGGCTTGATTACGGTTAATGCGCTTACAGCTGCCGATTCAGTCGTCGTTCCGGTACAATGTGAATTCTTTGCTCTTGAAGGGTTAGGAAAACTATTAAATACCATTAAGATTGTTCAAAGCAGGTTAAATACTGAACTTGTGATTGAAGGCATATTGATGACCATGTACGACGGCCGGCTTCGTCTCTGCAACCAGGTAGTGAGCGAGGTGAGACGCCATTTTGAAGACATCGTCTTCAGCACCATCATACATCGTAATGCCCGGCTGGCCGAAGCTCCAAGTGTGGGCAAGCCGGTAATACTATATGATGCCAACAGCAAGGGATCTATGAATTATCTGAATCTGGCAAAAGAAATTTTGCAGAAGAATGATATGACAAAGATCAAAAATGAAGAAAGAATACTTAGTTTTTAGTTTACGTTTTGTTGTTTCTACTTAACCTTTGCAGTTAGCTGCTTAGCCATTAGAAACAACCAAATCACCCAAAAACATAAAACTATAAACTAAAAAACCCGGATGACGACCCCTAAACATAACAAAGAAGCGCTTGGACAGGGAATACGTTCACTGTTGAAGGGAATAGACAGCGATCTAAAAACAGGCACCGGTACGCTTAAACCTGCCGTAATTGACAATGTAACCGGGATCAGCAGAATTCCTGTTGACCAGGTGGATTCAAATCCTAAACAGCCCCGCCGCGACTTCGATGAGCAAACCCTGAATGAATTGGCTGAATCCATCAGAATTCATGATATTATCCAACCCATCACCGTTTCAAAATTGGCTTCGGGAAAATACCGGCTCATTTCAGGCGAACGTCGCCTGAGGGCTGCAAAAATTGCCGGGTTGAAAGATATTCCTGCTTACCTGCGCCATGCAAACGATGCCGAACTTCTCGAACTAGCCTTATTGGAAAATCTTCAACGAGAAGATCTCAACGCGATGGAAGTTGCGCTCAGCTACAAACGCATGATGGAGGAACTTGATTATACGCAAGAGCAAGTGGCGGAACGAATGGGTAAAGACAGAAGTACCGTTGCCAATTTTATTCGTTTGCTTAAACTTCCCCCCGATATTCAATTGGCAGTACGTAACGGCCTGCTAAGCATGGGACATGCGAGGGCATTGATCAACGTAGATACTATCGACAAACAACTGTTCATTTATAAAGAAATCAAAGAAAAGGGATTGTCGGTACGACAAACCGAAGAACTTGTCCGCAACATATACAAACAAAGCGGCGCTGTTAAAAAACCTTCAAAAAACTCCCTGCCTCCTGCCTACCAGAAAATTGAAGATAACTTAGCGTCTTATTTCAGCACCCGTGTTAAATTGAAACACAGCCGCAATGGTAATGGGCAGATTATCATCGATTATTATTCCCAGGATGAGCTAACCAAGATCTTGCAACAAATGGATGTACAGGTTGGATAAATATTATTGGTTTTGGGTTAGTGATTGTTGGTGACTTAAAGATTTTTTTTACTTCAAAAAAGCAATTTCGGGCGGCTTGCTGCAGAATTGACAATACAGCTTGAATGAGGACGAAGAGAAATTACTTCGATATTATTTTTTTGTTCACTTGCCTGGCAATCCTGCCTTGCTTTTCCTTAGCACAACAAAAAGAAGTCTTAAAATCTGTTGATTCTGTAAATACCGTCACTACTATTACTGATACCTCGGCTGATGGAAAGAAAAAAACTAAGGTAAGAGTTTACAATCCAGGTAAAGCTGCAATGCGATCGGCTATAATTCCCGGGTGGGGACAGGTGTACAATAGAAAATATTGGAAAGTTCCGATCATATATGCTGCACTCGGAATTACCGCGGGGGTTTTCTTTTATAATCTCAACACGTACCAGGACACCCGGGAGGCATATACCATCAGGTATACTATGGACACAGCAAGATATGATGAGATCCCTGACTATCTCAAACCAATTTCCACAGAATCGCTGCGTTATTACCGGGACAGTTACCGGCAGGCTATGGATTATTCGATCCTGCTCTTTTTACTGTTCTGGGGGCTTAATGTAGTTGATGCCGCTGTTGATGCACATCTCAAGAGTTTTGATGTAAGTCCTGATCTTAGTTTGCAATTCAAACCATACTTAAACCCGACGGCCGGCGCTACAGGCATGAGCCTCGTGCTTAATATAGGAAAGACAAAACAACCTGCTTTGCTGACATCCCGTTTCTGAAGCCTAAGTTTTCCGCCACAACACATCTATTATTATCTTCACAACTCCAAAACTTAAAACTCCTCATCATTCATGAATATTGCACTTATTGGCTATGGTAAAATGGGTAGAGCAATTGAAGAAATCGCAATGGAAAGAGGCCACACAATTGTGTTAAAAGTAAATGACGAAAATTTGAATGATTTTACCAAGGAAAATGTGACCAGGGCTGATGTCGCTATTGAATTTACCGGCCCGCACAGCGCTTATGACAATATAAGAGGGATCATTGAATTTGGCATACCGGTAGTCAGCGGCTCAACAGGATGGACGGAGCGCATCGCTGAAATAAATAAATATTGTGTTGAGAAAAAAGGTAGTTTTTTATACGCCAGCAATTTCAGCGTTGGCGTAAATATTTTTTTTGAACTGAATAAGAAACTTGCCTCGCTGATGGCATCGCATAAGGAGTATGCGGTAAGTATGGAAGAGATCCATCACACACAAAAAAAAGATGCCCCCAGCGGTACGGCGATAACGCTGGCTGAACAAATACTTGAACAAATTCCCCAAAAGAAAAAATGGGTTAACCAGGTAAGTGATAATGCTGCCGAGCTTCCCATCATCAGCAAGAGGGAA
>JGI24806J26614_1000276_pt1 | contig 14245 bp, 11 predicted proteins | sample Kansoi200umMDA_FD_26614 | JGI IMG/M metagenome (IMG submission 26614)
TTTTTTTTTTCTATTCTTTTTCAAACAGTTAAACCTGACAAAATATTATGAATAAAACTTAGATTCTTAGCTAGATTCAGAACCAACGGCTATCTAGATACGCCATGGAATCATTCTTCACCTTCTTTGCCAAGGTTCAACAATCTCTGCTCTCCGCTGCTTGCTTGATGCTTTCTCACTTATGTGATATTACATCAGCACTGCTCTCTTCCCATCCAAGACACAGATATAGAATTTATATTAGATAGATTAGCCATTAAAATATACAGAAGTAGAACTTAATATATACACTAGATTGATTAGGTGTCAATGGTCATACAAAGCTTCCACTATGTAAGGGGCTACGTCGGCTATGCAACCCGGACGTGCCACTATATACAAGAAGGATCTGATAAAGAAGAAAGAAGGAAAACCACAACTTGGGGAGGACAAACAAGAGCTTATATAGCCCCTGCGCTAGCATACGCGAGGTTGGCTGGGGAACATTAGCATGTGCGTTGCGCGTTCGTTGAACGTACGCCAAGAAGCTTTCGAGGGCAAAGCCCGAGACCAATCCAGGGTTCTCAACCCGTTACACACTATTCCTATATACGTAGAAGAAAGATTAATGTACATCTGTACACTAAAGGGGGCAGAATGGAGGGTTACCAGGATGCAAATCAACAAGAGCCAATTGCTTGAATCAATAAGAGCCAATCATTTTTCGTCATTCTCTATGGCGGGTGCAAACGTCAGGTGGTCATGTATGTGCGGCAGATATTTTTGTTAGGAGCTAGTTCGGAAGGTAGGAGTTCGGTGGTCGGATGGCTAAAGCTAGGCCATGTAGCTCCACTCACAGAGGGCTGGCTTCCAACAATTTTTACCCTTGCATTCAGGCATTCAGTATGACTGATGTGATCATGTGAGCGCTATTTTACCCTTATTTCATTCAGGGCATGGCAAAACATCCTGCCCAGTTTAATTATGTATGCTCTACTGTGTCATGTTATTTTTAAAAGTCATTGATGATCACCATGAGTGATGACATTATTCAGACTTCTGGTCTATCCTGCTCATTATTGGAATAGATCAGATCAGGAACGATTGATCCCTGATGGCGAGCAGGTATGAAGATACAGTACACATTGTATGGATGTACATACCTATTTATATTTTACAGGAGATAGTTTACAACTAGGTGATCGTCGGTCGAAAAAAAAGAAAATTAATTTTGACTGCATTATGCTGTACTCATCTTACTTGTCTATGCAGTAGAATGTAATAATACCCAATATCAAAAGGGGAAGTCATGCTCCTCTCCTCTCTCCCGTCCTTCTTCACCCTTGAGAGCAGCAGAAATCTAAATACATTGAACTAATTCAAAGGTCGTATAGAACAGGAATCCAACTTGCCATCAATCAATCAATCAACCAATCAGGTAATCGACGTATGAGTAGCTGCCGTAACCTACGAGCGACCCGAGCCTAGCCAGCCAAACCCAACATTGAAACCTATATCCCATTCAGCCAGCGCAAGGAAGACCCCATCTCGCTCATTGATAACCTGGTTAGGTAACCAGCCCTATCAAGTCAGCCTCCGTCCACAGCTCATGCAGTCGAGAGGTTGGCTGTGGTCTAATCCAATAGTTGTGAAAGGATCGCCCCGTCTTGGCTGCTGGGTGAATCGTGCCAACGGTTCATGGGGATTCGTGCTGTTCTTCAGCGCAGCCAAGGAGTTCGCGGTAAGCGAGGTGGTGAAGGTGTGGGCATCCGCAGGCGAAGACATGGTACCGCCGGTGCTCATCGCGATGTCTGCAGCTTGGATGGCGGTGCACGATGAGCAGGTCGTTAAGGTCATCGGCGAATTCTTTGCCATGGTTGGTGGGAGGCAGGGAAGGAAGACGGGCAAGCGTCGTTTTCGGTCAGTGTGTTGAGGACGGGTATTCGTCAGACAGTTTCGATTTGGTAGTCTCGGCACTGCTATGAGATCTGGATGTCGAGGAATGGACTTGATGAGACACTAAAGATCCGATCCGCTGACGGTTGGTGTCTTGTATGTTTAGATTTCGCTTATTACCAAGGCCAGAACTGCCATGTGTCGAGACTCAGACAAGGAAATGCAACAAATAGTCAAAAAATGTCTTAACGAGGTATTCTCAATTTATTTTTCTCGAATTCAAGGTGTCTAGCAAAATTCGATACTGGAACAGAGTTGCTTTCCTCCTCAGGCTTCAGGCACTGGGCATCATTCTTATACTCCTTCCGAAATGAGAGTGCAGCCCTTGCTCGACCCGATTAAGAGTCAATCAAAGTCATGAACTCACACTGACCAATCTGGCCAGTGATGTGCGTGTAACATGGAGCTCCACATTGCCCCCAAGAGTCTTTCAGACTCACGCACGGGATGCACATTTCATTCCTTCAGTGAAGCCGGATGTGAATACGGCAGCGGATGTGCAGTACTGCACCATAAGTCTCCGCCCTTCCACTTGCAGCATTGTCTGTATGAATGCCGAGCGACAAGACCGTTTAGCTGTGACACATCGAGTCTTCCACTGCTAAAGCGACGTTTGGGCTTTTCATCTCGCGTTCACGTGGCATAAGATATGCCGACTCTCGAGCTCGGGGTCGTGTCCGACCTCTGGAAGCTCGGACCCGCGATTCACATAAGCAGCAGGAAAAAAAGGCTTCGTTTTGGGAGGGACTAACATGACAAAAGGCAGGGAAGCGGAGTTGCGCAACGATCCCAAGAGGAGGCTCAGAGGACAGGACATTCGGCAATTGCCATCATCATATATGCAGCGTGTGAAGGGACAATGGCATTGAAATTGGGGATGCAAGTCGTGAAGGGCTGTGTGCAGATGCATACGCAGCAGGGTTGCAAAGTAAGGGGCCAGGAATAGAGTCCGGGGTTTGATTTATCAGGGGACGGAAGCGTTGATTGGTTGCCGGCAGATCACCATGCCCTGAAACTTCCTTGGCGGTGTGCACTCTTAACCACTTTGGTGGTGCACAATGTAGATGCCTTAAGGCGAACCGAGAGGCACGCTTCTTCTGACACTTTGCAGAGTGTCACCGAATGAGGTTGTGCTTTATGATCTAACGTATGGAGGATGATCATCCAAAAACCCCATGTAAAAGCAGCCGCCTCTTAAAGAAAATATCTCCCGCATCTCTTGAGAATACCTGATAAAATGTGAGAATGTTACTTTAAATCATAAAAGGAACTTATTTTAATGTGATTTTCTTATAAATTCTCCCTACCATCTCTTTCTTCTGCGGTGGTTCAATAAATTACAAGCCCTGGTCATCGGTATGTAGTGTACCATGAAATCCAGGCCACGTCAAGTAAAGCCATTTCAGACCTTGTTATCTGGTAACATGAAAATCTAGGAGTAGAAATATCTCGCGCACAATAATAAATCATTCTACCTTTGATACATCATGTAAAGACACTTCCTTTCATATTACGACTTTATTTCTTGTGGTGGCGGAGATTTTGCATTCAAAAATTCTCTACAGTCGGAAGTATCAGTGACAGGATCTAGAAAAGGGAACCAAAAGTACGACATGTCAAAAGTTTGAAAAACCCAACACACCACTTTTTGTTGTATCAGGTTTTTCAAGTACCGCGGCAGCAGTGAGGGATAAGAGGCGGTCATCTTGTCACTGTACTATTTGACTGATAATTCTGGAACGTTGACATGCAACTATTAATTCTTGAATATTCCATATTATAAAAAATAATCTGGTCATTCTTCGCGCAATAGAGTTGGTGCTCGAAGCCACAGGACCGACTTAGTGTCGACTTTCTCCATGCATGGGAATGTGGGATTCTAACAAGTTACTTTGTACGCGTAAGTCTTCTTGCTCCGTACAACTATATTGTGTATTGTAATTATTACCATACCTGGGTGTCTACAACAACCTTAACTAGCTTAGTTTACGATATGATGAGGATGTTTTCGCCAACATAGGTAACCCGTTTTTTTGTGTGCCTGTCACATGGCGTCACGTGCGCAACTCCAGCCAAAATAATTTAATAAGCAGAGGGTCTCCCTGTCAAGCCAGGTGCCGCCCCCTGCAGGACACAAAGCAGAAGAGCTGTGACCCTTGGCCAGCTTCACTTTTTGAAATAAATTGCACTTTCGCTACTTTTAACATCGTCGTTCGTTTATTTACTCGCAGCGTCCCCGTTCGTTTCATCGCCCTTGGCTCTTTCGAAGCCCTCTTCGCCTTTGTACTGTACCAACTTCCTCCAAAGCGCTGGGCTGTGTATACGGTACTATGCCCTACTATTCTTCTTAAACGCAACTCAGGCCGTCCACATCTCTATCTTTTTCTCACTCTCTTTTTCGTGGTTAATTCTCATTCTCCTGGCGGTGTCATGGCTACTCAATGGGATGACCTCAAGGACGAGGTAATCGATTTGTATATCCGTCAAGACAAGCGGTTGAAAGATGTCATGGAGCAAATGTCGACCCGCCATGACTTTATAAGGTCGTAGGTAAAACCCAGCCCTCCCATGGTGTATATCTGTCGGCTAACGCATACCAACTGCAAGAGAACGTTCATATCGAAAAAAGCTCTGCTCATGGGGTGCACTCAAAAGAGACTCGGGGTATGACTCCAATGGGGCATCCGCAGCAACAACGCCGTCGTCTCGTACCGATGACTCGGGTCAGGGCAACACTCCGCTACCGATGCCACATGCGGCGCAGGACACTGTTCCACACGCTCTTTCCTCTGACACACCCAGCTGGTATACGCCGGAAAGTGATGGATCGAATAATACAGGGCAAAATCATTCCGTTTTTGAAGAAGATCAAACACCGACGCATGAGTGCAATGCAAATATCCAAGGCTGCAATCCGATTCAAGGTCCTAATGACTTTGACCTTCTTCCTAGCCACACAGATCCCGCTCAAGCTGGAGTTGAGAATTATTATGCACATACTCCGCACCATATGCCTTCGACACCAGCACACTCTCAGCCTTTTTCAATCACCTCTGCCTCTGTCCATGCTCCGGTATCCCGCTGTCCCCGTACACGCGACCTGCACTACCGGATCCTGATTGATTCTGAAGTCTGTGACTTGTGTGGTGCCTCCAAAGCCCATTACCTTGCAACTATTGCCAACACTGTCCCAAAACAAGCCCTCTTCGAGAAACTTTATTCCGATATACCAGACATCAACACTTCCGATACCGGCCAGAACACGCCCTTGCATTTCCTGGCTAGCTTGGGCCCGATGCCCGACCGAATACAAATTTTCCAAAAAGCTGGAGCCAACCTCCTTTCCAAAAATGTAAACGGCGACACTTTCCTTCATGTTCTTGATCCGTCCAAACTTGAAGGCAAGGACCTGCTTGACCTATTGGACTGGTGCGTTGCAAAAGGGCTAGATCTGAAGCAACGCAACTACGACGGGAAAACAATTCTTCACTGCCTCATTGACCAGAACCCCCGCTCCCATGACTGGATCTATGTTTTGACTACCTTGCAATCCACTAGGAAGCCAGCCGCCGCTCGTGACAGTTCAAATTCCTCGATTGCTGATATACCACGTGCTCGCGGTAGTTCCTGCTCCCCAATCGCAGCCTATCTCCTTGCTCGCGACAATCGAGGCCTCAATATCCTCGATATCGTCCGAGCCAAAAGAGACACCTCATATCTTGAAGCTGTGCGACACTTCTTCCCCATCTCTGAGCTTAGCCACTCGACTGGATCCACGGTGGCTACCACCAACCTCCTCTCCGGAAACAACCATGACGACATTATGCGGTCCACTCTTTCGCTGGCGGCGACAGACCCTTTAGCTACGAATCCGGGAGATGGCAAGAATGCCCTTTCTTGTCTCGCCCATATCGTCCATCTCTGCCCGGAATACGAAACGGACCTCCGACCCTTACTTGCACGCGAAAACCATCTCAGAAAGTGCCTCAAAAATGGCGTCGACCCCAACGGCTATGACCGCCTCGGCTCTCCTCCCCTCCATCACTTCTTATCTACCTTTCGCCACAACGAGAGCGATGATAAGACCGCAGACCTGATCTCCTTGCTTGTGTTCCACGGCGCAGACGTCAATATGCGCAATTCTGAGGACGAGTCGGCACTTCACGTCGCCTGCAAACTTGGCAGAATATCCTGCGTCAAGAAACTCCTCACATTCAAAGCCGATGTACAGGCGCTGGATTGTCGAGGGGATGGGATTATTAGCTCTGCAAGGCTTTGGATGATGAGCAGCGACCCGGAAACCGCTTCGCGTATTCAGGAATGCATTGACCTTGTCTCCTACGCTCCTAACATCCACTGGGGGCAAAAAACTATGCAGCCCTAAAATTGACGAAACCTTCTCCAAGGTTACACCTCGTTGCTTTCCTAGAAGGCTCTGAATTTTATGACGATAAAAGCAATTCTCGGCGACAACTCCTCCCACCAGTGAGTGGTGGGCTTCCTTGAGAGGGCCTCCCCTCCATCACTTGCAGATGACTCTTTTTCGCTTGAAAAACTCTCGGCTAACAACTGTTTTACCATTGCATTCTATGTTAATTTATGTCTGGCGCATGGCAGGATTTGGGTGGGCGGCATTTTGATACCCATGTGTTTTACTTTTGCTTCTTCTTTGGGTATATTTTCTTTCCTTGGCCTAGACTCCGTTATATGGCTCGAACATCGACCCGAGCGGGAGGGTGTTGGTGGCTACTATGCGTGCTAACTACAGCGAGGCTACGAGCAGGGTACGGAGTCATGGCGAGTACAGATTGAGGCGTGACATGGAACGGTCGGTGTGTCACCATCTTGAGCAACAAAAATTAATGAGGGAATGGGGAAGGTTATGTATAGACTCTTTAATCTTCTTGAAGCATGTATTATAGACTTTACGCTTTGGGATGGGAGGCGGCGAGAAGAAGGTGAATGCAGTGATTTTACTTTTCCCCCTGGAGGGGCGGTGGTAATGCTTTATGATTCTTGACGATATTCTCAATGCCTGACGGTGGGTATATCATATAATATATATAGTGTATTTATACATCCAGGTTTAATTCATGGCTTTGGGTTGAGTTTAGCAAGTCTAGTACTGACATAAGAGTTTGAGGACGATTGAGGTTCAAAGTGAATGACACTATGTGACCAAAATTCTCTTATGGAGAAATGTGTATTCTTGAGAAGGACCTACATTGTATATATATGTACCTAGCAGTTCTAGCGGATTGGTGCAACATTGAGGTCCTCCACGTCCCTGAGGGACAAGCTAGCGGAGTGCTGGAACAATCGTAATATCGTGAAGGTCGGCTAGAATGCTTCCACTGATCACTGGACAGTGAATGCCCTCAAACAGGCCGCCGTTTTAAAAATATATATCAATGAGCGCGATCGATACAACAGTCTGAACAGGCAGAGACAAGAAGACACGATAGTTATGACAGCAGGGAGACACTGGCATATCGAAACTGCCAGAGACTGGACGAAGGAAAATTCATCAAGGCTTGGAGGGAAGGATGATTTCTGATCATACAATACAGAATCTCAGGGTTCGCATCACCTCCGCCAATGGAACGGTTTGCCAATTTCAACGACGGACCAAGCCCCTTGGTTCAGTCTGATACATTGACTTATGAGTCTTGAGTTCGAGAACGAACCTACAACGAAAGTTTCATCGAGGCACAGGGCAGATCAGACACAAGAAAAATGGAATGACATCCTGGAAAGTGAGGAGGCGAAGCCTCGAACAAAGGCAGAAAGTTGATGCCAGAGGCATCTCAATAGAATACTTGACATGAGATAAGAATGACCTGTGTGTCTGAGTTGCTTTGCACATATTTCGGTATCGCGGTGATCATTCTAGGTACAGGTTTGGGCATCTCACAGGAACAAGGTTGAAGGAAACTGGCGGTTAAAGCTTTTAATTTTACTCTGTGGGGTATAAGTACTCAAGACAAAGCAGATCTTCAGTAGGAGAATAGGTAGTGGAGAGTGGGATCGCTAGCCCTGAGCTAATCCCTATGACATGTGAGGAGGCAAGAGCAAGTCGCTGAGACGCTGGTCCTCACGGATTGGATTGTCTTGAGGCGGCGTCCATGTCGCGATGCCTTTGCCAGCGTTTCGCGTGATCTGCCTAGGCTCAGCCACCGCACACCGCAGACTCCGGGGCGCGTTTCCCCTATCCATGCTTTATTAACCATTTGTCACCAACATACCTGTAAAACACTGGACCGTCTTGGTTCTGCTGCGTTTTATTGTGACGACAGGTGCCTTATCTCCAGTAACACTACCTCTCCTGGAATTGTGCATGGATGGGTCCCTCAGCCTAAGGCCGGCCGCGGCACAATTGACCTACTATATCCCTTTCGCTGCCGACCTGCAGTTCTCGCGCGCACGTGACCACCCCACCGAAATTAGGGTTTTGGGCCTCCGCGGCCTTCTTCTTATCACCACCATAACCCCAAATCTGTCTCTATGCAGATAATAATTTTCAATATTACTTATTAGGCTATAAACCATAGTCTTCTAAATTTTTATCCCAATTGAGCTTGATATTGTGGTGTGGTGGTGCAAAAAGTCCTGGATTACCTCATTTCAAAGGTATCCGACTGCTTTTGTTTATTTACACCATGCCTGCATCCAGATCCAATGATATTGATTATGTGCTTCCAGATCAAAGACAACGAGCTCATAAAGGAGAAAAAGCACCTAAAGCCGAGCCTATTCCAGATTTCAATGCCATGGAGATACTGGATCAAATTGGCTATGCAAATCTTTCTGAAGATTGCAAATCAGCATATGATATCTTCTCTCTGTTCTTTCCAGATTCTGTGCTTCAAACTCTAGCTGAAAACACAAATCAAAATGCGAAGAATCAGCTCTGCGGTCCAAGACTCCCGAAAGCATGGCAGTGGAAGAATACAACAGTGAAGGAGCTGAAGGCATATTTAGCAGTGTCAATTATGATTGGCCTATATCCATTGCCTAGGATTGAACAGTACTGGAATGAGCAGAATAAACTACAATCTACCTTCACTGCTATCTGCCAGCGAATAAGCCGCAATTGATGGCAGCAAATTGATTGATATTTTCATATTTCCCAGCCAGATTCAATCAAAAAGTGCCGTGTATTTGAAAAGCTCTATTCACTTGATGATGAACTGCGTACGGCATGTCAAAGATATTGGAATACAGGAAGAAATCTTGCTGTGGATGAGGCTATTCAGCAATTTGAAGGATGAGCTTCAGAAACTGTTAATATTCCATCAAAGCCTACTTCAAAAGAATTTAAGATCTGGATTCTTGCAGATGCAGAATACACACTTGACTGGATGTTTCATGCAAAGGGAGAACATGCTGGAGATGGCCCATATGACTTGGATACCTATTGGCTGAAACCTCAGAATGGTGGCTTTGCTCCAACTCAGGCAGTGGTGCTTGATTTGCTTCTTCAGGAGAATAAGGAGGGGAAAAGATATCTTGAGCCTGGAAAGCATGTTGTATGGACTGATAATCTCTTTTCAACAGTTCAACTCTTTGCCATGCTTAGGATGCTTGGAATTGGTGCTGCAGGTACTGTACACACTTGAAAAACTCAAAGAGAAGAGCTTCTGGATGGAGTGAATGAGAATATAAGAGAATTTGATGTTCAGAATGATAAAACAAAATCAAAGCAGCCAATCTCCAGCTTTAATTCCAATTGGCTGGACAGTCTTCCATCAACAATTCCATTAAAAGAAGCATATGATCCCTTTATTATGTCTCTTCAAACTCAGTGGGAGGATGTGATTCCATTAGGCAAGAAGTATGGCAAGTTATCTAAGAACAAGAATGTCTTAGAGCTGGGATGGAAGGATAATTGAATGGTTTTATTCATGTCAACAGTTCACTCTGGTGAGAGAGTCTTTTCATCATTTCTATATAATAGCTAGCTAATCTGTTTTTCTATTTAGGCATCAAAGAAGTCAAGAAAATTTGAAAGCATCCAGGACCTTCAACTGGTAATCACAAGATTCAAGAGATTCAAAGAGTCTTTGGAACTGCATTTCAAAAAGAGCTAGATATTTCTGACTTTATTGATGAATACAATCACAATATGAATGGAATAGACCGGGCAGATCAGCTACGAAGCACCTATAATACTCAGAGAAGATGTTTGAAGAACTGGAAACCACTATGGCACTTTCTATTTGGAACAGCACTAGTTAACTCCTTTATACTAGCATCCAGACCACCGCCAGATAAGAAGCCATTATGCTCAGATCATCAGAGATTTCTGGAAGATCTAGCATGGTCACTTTTTGAGCATTCAGAGTGCTGTACGGCAGATCAAATGACTACAATCACATTCAATCAAAAGCACCAGATCCCTCCATCACTATCTGAAGTCATCACTAAGTCATTATCACATACACGCGGGAAATTGGCAGATACAGCATGTCAGTGCAAGGCATGCGCAGCAGCTGGAAGGCATGTAGAGAAGAAGGAACCTTGAAAGGCTCTTACTGAGCTTTCAATCAATACTGTTTGTGGAACAGCAAAGGGTAACTATGGAAGGAAAGAGGCCTATGCTAAGTCAAGATATGGATGTATTGAGTGTCAGATTCATCTTTGTCAGGGAGAAAGATGCTGGGAGGAGCATATATATCATACCGAGTAGAGATAATGACTAGGTAAGAAGGCCGCGGAGGCCCAAAACCCTAATTTCGGTGGGGTGGTCACGTGCGCGCGAGAACTGCAGGTCGGCAGCGAAAGGGATAGCTGCTTGTTCACCATTTTCATATGCACGGAGCGCCCTTCACTCAAATGTGCCAGCCGATGATGATAGAAAATGGACCATAGTTTTTCGAAAGATTTGTTGCATGTTGGTGGCTGTAGGTGCACCAGAGTTTATCGCTTTTATGCCATGATGGAGTGGAAAGAAGCTCGCCGTGTTTTGAGGGATCTCTGAGAGAAGCATGCGTCTATCTATTCCTGCTACAGTACATCTCTGGAGAGCCTCCTGCATCAGAAATCTAGCAATTTGAGCTGACATCACAACAGGAAAAAAAAAAAAAAAAAATCGAATACACAATATCGCACGGATTTCTAGTCAAGATGTGAATGAATTCAGGCTTGAACCTCTTACAGCAAGTCATCTATCTGAGAACTTCTTGATGCAAGAACAAATTTGCAGCCAGTTTTACTACTCTTCTGGCTTTTTTGATGATTTGACTGTTGATCATGAGAAGCAGTCTCTGGAGTTGCCAAGTATTGCTATCCTGCGCATTGAGTGATGCCTTGCATCTGTGAGTTAAAATTGTTCTATATCTGGGGGCTTTGACTAATGTAGACACCTTAGCTTGGATGTTGGATTGTCTATGATAGGTGAAGTGTAAATTCGCAGCTTGGCATTGATCTGGCAAGCAGGGCCAAAAATTTTAGCATCTTAATCGCCCTGTTTACGCTTTGGAGGGCAGCTTTTTATGGAGTGCTCAAGAATGACACTTGGCAGAGGTGAGAAGGCGAGGGAAACACCGATTAATAGCAGCTCGAGCTAAGACTGCGCTCTATTCGGGGGCATTTCACCCCTGGTCGTCGTCTAGCAAATCCCATCCGCCAGCCGAGAGGATACCGTCGGACATATTGTCCACGACGCTAAAATCGCTGCCAATAGAAGAAACCTCCGAAGCCCTCTCACTCCGTGAATCCGCTGGTTCCACTCTCGGCACGGTGGTACAGATTCCCCTCAACAAAACCGGCATAACACTTCGTGTGCTCCCCAGCCCCCATATAATCTCCCCATCCCCATCCCCATCCCTATCTCTCAACTTCCTCTCCTGCTCACAAACCGGACAAGCCCTCCAATCGTGCTCCCACATGCTCGTCTCCCACTCGTCCAACCCATCCATCAACTCCTCTTGTAATAACCTCCACTTCCTCTTCCGCAACCCCTTCCCTGACTCATGACACATACGACACCTCCCATGGTGATGTGGCGGGCGCAGTGGCCAATAATTCTCCGCCTTCTGCGCCTCTACAAACATATCCCGCTTCGTCCAGAAGTTGACCTTCCCCTTTCGCTCCACTTCATCACGTGTTCCCTCCCACCAGGGCAGCGGGGCACTGCCGAAGAGCTCGGGACAATCTAGGTACGGCAGGCCCACGTCGCCCGGGTAGACCCGCCCGCGAAAGCGATGGTACTTTTCGTTTTGGGTGGCCTGGCGTTTGGAAGGGATAGAGGCTGAGCGAAGGTCGCAGTGGAGGGTTGCAGTGGAGCCGAGGTGGCGGGGTGAAGTGATGGTCTCCATATCTAACGGTATTGAATTTATGGACCGCAAAGGGAGAGAAAATAGAAAGAAAAAATTTCTAGATATCAACAAGCCGTAGTAAACGGGTACTGTGACCTTGACAGGTCGGAGAAGCCCATTGCAAGGAGTACCTCTACTCAAGAAATGGGAGGAGAGAGGGAGAGATGGTAGGAACGAAAATGTAAAGGAGAAGGGGGAGAAAGACTCATTTTATATGAGTCGATCTGCCTTGGATGATTGACAACTTCCTCTGTTGAGGGTGCTGATTTTAAGGCCGCCAGTCATGAGTCAACAAGCACCGCCACAGTCACTGGATTAAATACACTCCGCAGCCCTTAACGGAATCCGACAGACGGCGTACCCGAAATTTCCGCAGCCACATTGTTAAGTTTTCTTGCATCAGATTAACGCTACTGATTGGGATTTAGGATCGAGATGCGCGATTGCGAATCTTGTAATCTTATGTGTTGGACCAGATGGTTCGCTGTACTAGTTCATTGTGCCTCCCTCGCGTACTACTGCCTAATCTGGTAGGTCGAGCAATTAGGGCACGGCATGACATCATATTCAACATGTCGCGGAGTAGCGTGTAAATAATATGAAGTTCGTGGGTTGGGCTCATTCATTCGATTAGGGCTTCTGTGCTCTGATTATATTCGGGGGATGACCCTGACCCTGGAAGTTCCATGGGTTTTAGGTCTGACCCCTATTTACAAAACAAGCTAGGGCTAATCGCTCCCACCTTTCTCCAACCCGTACAATAGAGCTTGGGTCTACGAGACTGACCAATCTGACACACCCCCTTAGCTTTGCGAGCTCTCGCAGAAGCTATATATCTATATACAGACCATTTTCCTCAAATCCCCGCACTTTAATGCCATTCCGGACCAAAAACACCATCTCCTCAGGCTTATCTGCAGATGTCCGGGCTCTAGAGCCTTTGATCTGGTCTCTAAGAGTCTCCAGTCTTTTCTCCTGCTGTAAACATTCCAATATATCTTCAAGCCTGATCTGCCTGAGGAACTCTTCATGCCATTGTCATGATAAAGCTTTCATAAGATCATCCGCAATCATGTTTCAAGTTGAAGTCCAATTGAATAGAACTCTCCATTCAGAATACTCCTGTCATAGCCAGTGATTATGAATATCAACATGCCAAAGCTTTGTTGAAAGCTTCATAGAGTCTTCCATAACAAGTCTAAGAGTCTGCTTATTGTTGCACTCAATTATCAGCAGGTCATCAAGTCTCAACATCAGAGCCTTAAGAAGTCAACTTATGAATATAGCTTTCTTTGCTGTCTGCAAAAGGGTCAGCAGCTCAGCTTCAGTGCTTGATGTAGTGACAGTGTTCTGTTTAGTGGCCTTTCACGCAATTGGTCCCCCAAATAACAGCATGATATAACCCTGAGAGCTTTTCCTATCCAGTGTATTGTCCGCAAACAAGACATTGCTTGCGCATATAAACAAATGTGCTTCCAAGTCATCTCCATATCATATAGCTCTACTCTTTGAGATGTAGAGATATTGAATCACTCTGTCTGCAGCTTCATGATGAAACTCTCCAGGGTTCTGATTGAATCTTGCTAGTCTTGAAGCAGCAAAAGCAACATCTGATCTTGTTGTAATGACAGCAAAGAGAATTGAATCTGTTTTTTTTTGATAGATGTGAACAGAGACTTTTGTGACTTTTTTCTCATTTGGGAATAACTCTTCAGTCATTGAAGTCTCTGAAAGCCTGCCTGTCATATCAATCTCAAACTGATTAGTCAGTTTATCAATATANGCTNTCNGCAAAAGCNAGAATGAAGCAAAAGCTAGAGCCACAATATCTGAACTGAGAGCAAAGTATGTGATGAATGAATTGAAAAGTCTGAAATGGTTTCTAGAAGTTCACATACTACAGAATAGAGCTAAGAAACTTCTTTGGCTTTTGCAGAAAGCTTATATTGATAAACTGACTAATCAGTTTGAGATTGATATGACAGGCAGGC
>JGI24806J26614_1000277_pt1 | contig 14217 bp, 8 predicted proteins | sample Kansoi200umMDA_FD_26614 | JGI IMG/M metagenome (IMG submission 26614)
CCAATGGCTCCCACAATGCCTTGGGGGCACGCAGAAATGCATGCGCTAAAAAAGCAGCATCAACAATCGGTTGCCCTTCGGACCGGAAGTTAAGATAATCGAGGAAAGGCAACAACAAAGACTAAAGGAAATAGGTGTGTGGCTGTCGCAATATGGCAATGCTATTTATGGCACAAAAGGAGGACCTTATCCCTCGACTGCTGAATATGCATCCACAAGGAAAGGCACTCGAATATTTATTCATGTTTTTGCAAAAAAATCGGCCGCACTGGAACTGCCCGCATTACCCGGTGTCAGAGTACAGAAGGCATACTTTATGAATGGCAACCCCGTTAAAGTTAATCAGCAACCGGGTCATAGTATCACTCTTGATTTGCCCGAAACACTTCCGGATAAAATAAGTTCTGTAATCGTTCTGGAACTGGATAGAAATGCGGAACAGATTCCCATTATAGAGAATTAGAGATTTGAAATAAAAGCTCAAATTTTTGTGATCAATTCTCTTTTTCAAGAGATATTTAAGTTTTTGTGCTGTATAATGATGGTTTTTAAAAGCCGTAAAAAAATCCATCAATTGCATAACCACTCCATTTTCCTTGGAATGCTTTAACTCACCAAACATGAAAACGATATTCATCATAGCTGCCATTCTTGTTGCCGTTTCCCTACTCTCTTTCATTCAAGTGAGTGCACAAGAAACAAAAATGAAAGATCAGTCGCCGCAAACACTTTCTCCCGGTTTGCAGGACAGAGAGTTTTGGGCAAGCACTTTGTATAAAATAGCCTATCCTGTTGTACATAACTTGGCGCAAGGCACATTGAAACAAAATCTTCCTTTGGAACTTGGTCCGCAGTATTCCTTGCAAGTAAAAAAAGTAACTTATCTCGAAGCTGTTGGAAGAACCATGGCAGGCATTGCTCCCTGGCTCGCCTTGCCTGATGACGAAACTAAGGAAGGAAAGATGCGCAAACAGTTGAGGGAAGAACTACTGAAAGGACTTGCCAATGCTGTTGATCCCAATAACCCCGATTATCTTAACTTCCGGTCCGAAGGGCAACCGATTGTTGATGCTGCTTTTTTAGCGCATGCATTTCTGCGTGCCCCCAAGGCATTGTGGGAGCCATTGGATTCTTTAACTAAAAAACGTTTTGTTGAAGAATTCAAATCCTTGCGTGACCGCAAAGCTGCTTACAATAACTGGTTATTGTTTGCGGGTATAACCGAAGGATTTCTCCTGAAAATCGGGGAACAATACGACCCTGCGAGAATTGATTTTGCCATCCGCAAAATGAAAGAATGGTATGTCGGTGATGGCTGGTATAGTGATGGTGAAAAATTCAGCATGGACTATTATAATTCTTATGTAATCCATCCCATGCTGGTAGATTTACTTCAGGTGCTCGCAGAAAAAAAATTGGTATTCCAACAAGATTATGATGAAGCGTTGAAACGCATGATTCGTTATGCCGAATTCCTTGAACGCATCATTTCTCCCGAAGGCACTTATCCTGCGTTTGGCCGGTCCATCACTTACCGCACTGCGGTTTTCCAGGCTTTAGCGCAGGTGGCATTGATGGGCAAATTACCCGAAAATATTTCTCCTGCACAGGCGCGTTGTGCATTAACCAAGGTGATGCACAACATGTATGATGGCAACCAGAATTTTGACAGCAATGGCTGGCTCGTTTTGGGCTTCAACGGTCATCAACCAATGGTGGCAGATCCTTATACTTCTACCGGAAGTTTATATATGGCAACGCTTGGGTTTTTAACCCTGGGTTTACCTGCAAGTGATAAATTCTGGACAGATGCTCCTGCTGAATGGACAAGCAGGAAGGCATGGAGTGGGCAATCGTTGACAAAAGATTATAGAGTGGAGTATTAATATAATCTTTATCTACCGAGCAGGGTTATTTGTATATCTGCACATTTTGTCATAAACGAAGAAGCTGGAAAATGTAAAAGAGTAAATGTTATATCTCCTCAAGACAACCCCTCTAAACACCGTAAAATAATCCATCAATTGCATAACTTTTTCCATTTCCTTTGGCTTTCTCGCTTCTTAGTTTTATGGTCATGTAAAGTTTGTCAAAAACTTCTTCACGTTAGCAACTATAGTTATAACAATGCCTGAAAAAGCGATAATCATTTTAATGATTACAAAACCGCTTTCTCGGTAATGGAATGTATTTCATTATTCTAACGATAATCATTCATTATGAAAAAAACCGTTAGCTCTCTATTTTTTCTTGTATCCTCAACTTTTGGTTTTTCTCAAAGCGACATAACCGTTGATCCCAACTCACGTTATCAAACCCTTGAAGGATGGGGCGTTTCACTATCGTGGTGGGCAAATATTGCGGGAAGTTGGACCGATGCGCAAATTGATACACTTTGTACATGGCTTACCAGTACAACGGGTTTGAACATGAATGTATTCAGGTTCAATATTGCAGGAGGAGAAAATCCTTCGCACAACCATTTTAGATACGGTGCGAACCTTCAAGGCTATAAAGTTTCTGAAAATGCATCGTATGATTTTACAAGAGATGCAACTCAACGCAAAATATTACTCAAGTTAAAATCGAAAAGAAACGATTGCATATTTGAAGCCGTTGCTTATTCACCGCCTTATTGGATGACAAATAGCGGATGTACTGCAGGCAACACAGGAGGGACAGACAATTTAAAAAATACTTATTACACTGCATTTGCAGATTATCTGACTGAAGTTGTAAAATATTATCACGATAACTATGGTGTAACATTCAGAACACTGGCTCCTATCAATGAACCTTCGTCTACATGGTGGGTTGTAAATGGTCCACAGGAAGGTTGTCATTATGCGGACTCCAACATGGTAAAAATATTTACTGAAGTATATAATAAACTTCAGTCGAAAAACATGCTTGGTTATTGTACGCTTAGCGCCATGGATTGCAGCAACCCGAGGGAAACTATAAATGAAATAAACAATTTTGTTTCAAACAGTATGATGTCAAAAATTACGCAAATAAATACACATGCATACACTCGTCTTGATTCTGTTATTCAATATCAGCAGCTTTATGATCTTGCCCAAACTCAGAATAAAAAAACATGGGTTTCGGAAACTGGTCCTTTAATAGATTTCAGTTATGAAGGATTTCAGGATAATCTTAAGATGACAGATGCTTTATTCAGGGACATGCGCAACCTGAAACCTGTAGCATGGTGCGACTGGCAATTTCTTGATGGTGGTCTTACCTGGGGGCATGTTCAATATGATACCAATGCTAATTTCAGAAAAGCGCCCAACTATTTTGCACGCATGCAGGTTACTCGTTTTATAAAACCAGGTTACACAATCATCAGCAGCAGCGATGCAGCAACTCTTGCAGCAATGAATGCAACGAACGATACGATGGTTTTGGTGATTAACAATAGTGATCTTACAAGTAAAAGTTATAAGGTTGATCTTAATCTGTTTGGCTCTGTTGGCACTGCTGCTCAGGTTTATCGAACAACGGCAGGCATGGAATGTGCCCATTGGAAAGATACTACTTATAATGTTTATACCTATCAAACCAAAACTGGTTTGGCTAATGGCACTTACACTGCAAAGGCTTGGGTTCGATCCAGCGGCGGACAAACAAAATGTTACTTCGAAGCAAAAGATTATGGAGGAAATGCTTTACAGACGAATCTTCCTCAATCTTTCAATTATGTGCAGGTTACTATATCAAATATTAACGTAACAAACGGGCAGTGTACTATAGGCTTCTATTCAGAAGGCCCCGGTAAAAAATGGTGTGCTTTTGATGATGTTCAATTATATCTGAACAGCAATCCTTCCACGAATTATCTTGGTAATCCCGGATTTGAAAATGACATAACATCAACGCAAACGCCCAACGGATGGAGTACTGGCGGCAGCAATGCAGATGCAGATTTTACCCAAAGCGGAAGTCATGGCAACAATGAAGAGTGTGTACGATTAAGTGATGTATCAATTACTAATAATATTTTCTCTTTCACAGCTCTTGCAAAATCAATAAACACATTTATCATTCCGGTAACTCTGGCTGCTGCAGCACCTATTACAAGTGGCAACTACAGAATTACTGCAAAACATAGTAATAACGATATGTCTGTTGCCGGGTCATCTGAAAGTGATGGCGCTGTTATTGAACAATGGACTCCATTAGGTCAGCCTAACGAAATATTCAATATTCAATGGACGCCTACAGGTTATAAGCTGCTACCTTCCTATAACGCAAAAGCAGTTACAGTAAACGGCTACAGCACCTCTAATGGAGCAGTAGTAAATCAATGGAGTGATTTAGAACAGCAAAATCAGCGTTTCAGCATCATTGATGTGGGAGGTGGTTATTATAAAATTGTTGCACGTCATAGCGGTAAATGTCTTGCTGTTACAGGCAATGGAATGAATGATGGAGATGACGTGGTGCAATGGGAATGGTTGAACTACGACAACTTTAAATGGCGTTTCACTTCTGTACCGTTAGATTCTACCCTTGCAAACGGAACTTATACTACCAAGGCAAAACACAGTAGCAAAGTAATGTCTGTGGCAGGATGGTCGTCAAGCAATGGTGGTATTATTGAGCAATGGGATAATCTATGCCAGGGGAATGAAAAATTTAATGTGCAGTTTACTTCCTCGGGTTATATCATTAAGCCATCCTACGACAACAAGGTTATTTCTGTTAATAATTATAGTGTAGCCAATGGAGCTGCAGTAGTTCAATGGGATGATTTGAATCAATCGCATCAGCGTTATCAGATTGTGAGTTTAGGCAGTGGATACTATAAGATAGTGTGCAGATATACCAATAAATGTCTCGCTGTTACAGGAAGCGGAATGAATAATGGTGATGACGTAGTTCAATGGGAGTGGTTGAGCACTGATAATTTCAAATGGACATTTGAAGCCCCTTGTCCCGGAATGGCACCCCGAATACCAAGTTTAGGAATAAGTAATTCCGCTGTTGAAAATGATAATTCAAATGTCAAAGTGTACCCGAATCCTTCCGTTAATTATTTTATTGTTCAGTATTCCGGCATAGATGAGCCGCAACTGCAGGTTTATGATGCGGATGGAAAATTACTTATGACCGCAAAGGGAATAAAAAATGCTCAGAAAGTCGATGTCAGCAAGTTTCCAAAAGGTGTTTATATGCTTAAGCTTTCGGGAACAAACAAAAGCATCGTTAAAAAAATAATCGTCCTTTGAAAACCAGAATAGAAGTTTTATTGTCCGGGGGATTCACTTGAATTCCCCGCTAATTTTTTCTACGATATATATTAAGCCGAAATAATTTTTGATGATACTGAACAGGTTAAATTATTTTTCTGAAGGATTCATTTTTCTCATCGCCATTGCGATGTTGGTATGTGGATGCTTTTCCGATCAGAAACAAAATAAAGAATCTCTTTTTAAACGATTACCTGCTTCTATAACGGGATTGAACTTTAAAAATACAATTACAGAAAATGATATAATGAATTTGATCACCAATGAGTACACATATATGGGTGGCGGTGTTGGGGTTGGTGATTTCAATAACGATGGATTGCAAGATGTTTTCTTTTCAGGTAATCAGGTAAGCTGCAAACTATACATCAATGAAGGAAAAAATCATTTTAAAGATGCTTCAAAATCCGCAGGCATTGCAACAACTCAGTGGTGTACTGGAGTATCCGTTGTTGACATAAACAATGACGGCTGGCAGGATATTTATGTTTGTGTATCAGGAAATGCCGAAGCGGCAAAAAGAAAGAACCTGTTATTCATCAACAATCATGATCTCACATTTACCGAAATGGCAAGCAGCTATGGTTTAACAGATACTTCTTATTCTGTTCAGGCAGCTTTTTTCGATTATGATAAAGATGGCGATCTGGATATGTATTTATTAAACAACCAAATAGGAAGCCCTCATCCCAATGATATTACTGCAAAGGATACAAGTGGTAAATCTATAAGGAATGATAAGCTTTATAAAAATGTTGGAAAAGTGAATGGAAGTAATCATCCGTTTTTTGTGAACATATCAGACGAGGCAGGAATAAAAGAAGACGGTTATGGATTAGGCATGGTGATAACTGATGTAAACAATGACAATTGGCCAGACATTTATGTTGCGAATGATTATCTAAGTAACGATTTGTTATGGCTGAACAATAAGAACGGAACTTTCACCAACATCATCGCGAGTGCATTAGCGTACCAAAGTTACAGCAGCATGGGAGTTGATGCAGCAGATATTAATAACGATGGATTACCTGACATCGCTACCCTTGACATGATGCCTGAAGATAATGCACGGCAGAAAATGATGTATTCCTTTCTAAGTTATGAGCGATATGAAATGGAACGACGCGCCAGCTACGAGCCGGAGTTTATGCGGAACATGCTACAGGAAAATCTCGGAAATTTAAAAATCAACGACACTATTTTGCCACGTTTTTGTGAAATTGGACAATTCGCCGGTATTAGTCAAACCGACTGGAGCTGGAGTGTTCTGATGGCAGATTTTGACAATGACGGCTGGAAGGACATGCACATTACTAACGGCATGGGAAGGGATTTAATCAACGCTGATTTTGTTTTATACCGTGCCAATACTTTGCAAGGACAATTTTCGCGTGCAACGGAAAGAAACATGGCGCTTGACTCGATGCTGAGAAGTTTAGGCGCCGTGCCGCTGAGAAATTATTTTTTCAAAAACAACGGTAACTGCTCTTTTGAAAATATATCGGAATCAGCAGGCCTAACAGATTTGTCTATTTCCAACGGTGCAGCTTACGCAGATTTTGATAATGACGGAGATTTAGATCTAATAGTAAACAACATCAATCAGGAAGCTTTTTTCTATGAAAACATGAATGAAATAAAAAAGGAGAATCATTTTATTTCACTATCCATCATTGGCGATAGCCTTAACCGGGACGGTATAGGCGCAAAAGTTTATTTGTACAACAAAGATAAAACCCAATATGTGGAAGATTTACCTGTTCGCGGGTATCTTTCTACGGTAGATAAAAGATTGCATTTTGGAACGGGCGCTGCAACAACTGTTGACAGCATGGTGATCGTGTGGCCTGATGATAAAATGCAAGTACTAACTTCTATTCGAAGTGACACCACAATAACAATCGATTATGCCAATGCAGATAAAACATGGAAGCCCGCCAAATCTGAATCAAATTATTTATTTTCAGATGTCACCCAAAAATCGAATGTTGAGTTTTTGCATAAAGAAACTTACTTTAATGATTATGCTTTTCAAAGGCTTCTGCCTCAAAAATATTCGCAGCTTGGTCCAGGTATTTCTGTAGGCGATGTAAATGGAGATGGGCTCGATGATTTTTTTATTGGGGGAGCCTATAACCAATCCGGCAAAATATTCATTCAAAATTCCGATCATCGATTTGCAGGTAAAGATTTGGTAGTAACAAAAAAATATGAAGAAGATATTGGAAGTGCTTTGTTTGATGCAGACGGCGATGGTGACCTTGATTTGTTGATTGCAAGCGGAAGTACCGAATTTGATGAAGGTTCTCCATATTATAAACCACGTTTATACTTAAACGATGGTCGCGGAAGTTTTTCGTTGGATAAAAAAGCAATAAGGGATTCTGTAAACACCAGCGCATCTTGCGTAGTTCCATGCGACTTTGATAATGACGGCGACATAGATGTTTTTATCGGTGGAAGAGTCTCTCTTCAATTTCCACAGTCGCCACGAAGTTATCTGCTGCAAAATAATAAGGGAGTTTTTTCAGACGTGACAGCCTCTTCAGGAGTTGATTTGAGAAGAATAGGAATGGTCACGGCAGTAGTCTGGACAGATTTTGATAATGATGGCCAGGTTGATCTTGTCGTTGCAGGAGAATGGATGCCGCTAAGATTTTTTAAAAATGATAAAGGAAAATTTACGGAGGTTACGAGTTCAACAGGACTGGAAAATAATGAAGGAATGTGGAGAGGTCTTCAGGCAGTTGATATTGATCACGATGGCGACGTAGACCTAGTCGCGGGAAACTTTGGATTGAATAATAAATACAAGGTGGATTCGACTCACCCATTGAAATTGATTTCCACAGATATTGACAATAATGGAAGTCAGGACCCGATTATGTTTTATTACCTACCTGATAAGAATGGCGAAAGAAAGTTATATCCTGCCATTTCACTTGCTCAATTTTCTCAACAGGTTCCATCCATTAAGAAGCAATTCTTCTATAATAAAGAATATGCAAATGCAGATCTTTCAGAAGTATTCAGTAATGAATCCTCGAATGATGTGATAGATCTTACTTGCTTTGAAACAAGAAGTTGTTGGTTTGAAAACAAACACAACGGAAGATTTATAAAACATGTATTGCCTGCAGAAGCACAACTTGCTCCAATTAAGGCGATAGCATGCAGTGATTTCGACAATGATGGTAGTATTGATTTATTGGTCGCAGGAAATGAATATGAAACCGAACCGATGACGGGCATGTATGATGCATCGTATGGATGGTTGCTACTCGGTCAAAGAGACAAAACATTCAAAGTGGTGAGTCCCGGTGAAAGCGGTTTTTGTATCAGGGGCGATGTTAACGATTTAAAAATTATTGACAGTAAAGACACCATTAAATTAATTCTTGTTGGTATCAATAATCAGGCAATGCGTGTGTATAAGACTAAATAAATTCAATCTAACGCTATCTTGCCGGCACGGAGGAGAAGCGCATTTTTTAATGCACTGAATTCAAAAAATGACGAGGATGATTAAAAGCAAAGCAATTACGCGTTAGTTTTGAATCCCTCCTCACAATTAGTTCCAGTCTTTGGTCGGCGCAGAAACAGATTTCTATTGCGCTAAATATTTTACCTTCGTGAAGAATTGTATTACTTGGTTCTTTTCATATAAAAGGGTGAAAATTCGGTTACCCAAAAAATTTTGCGAGAGTTTAAGATATTAAGGGACAAAGGCTTGTGAACGATGAAACGTTCCCGCCAGCTCCACAGTTTAAATTGTTGATAATCAATCACTTGTAGACTTAAATAAGATTAGAAGCGAATATCGTTAATTTAAGTTTTTAGAGATAAAAGCTGAGAATGGATGGAAATCGCAAACAGTTGCAATTGCAAAGAAAATACCACTGGCAAGTACATCAAAGCCCGGCCGTTAATACGTCTGCTCGGAGAACAAATGTTTCAGCAGGAAGAAAAATTATAATGTGCTATTAAACAAGGGAGAGATTTTGACGAACTGAAACAAATAGAATCTAAATTATCCAACGGCAAATTGAGTTGAAAAAGTTACTTGATGACCAAGCTTATCGACAAAAATTTAAGGTTCATATTTTGATTTAAAGGAATTGGTTCTGAGAAACCGCAAATAACAAATTGTCGCATGAAAAAGCTTGTTATAATCATCAATGGAATTCATTTGCCATATAAAGTAATTGATCAGGCAATTGAAATCGGCGCAAAGGAATCTTCGCAAATACATCGTCTTTTTTGAAAGCACAACAGGACGAGAAGAACGGCTATCTATTTCCGAGTGATTTGCAGACAACCCATTCCCGAATTTATGATCAACAGGCGATGATGGAAGACGATGAAATTATCGCGGGTATCGTTGTAGATGAAACATGTGTCAGCGATCATTTTACAGAATTCGATGATGTTGGGGGATATATTAAAGGAACAGCATCAGGCAAGCTCTATTGGCAGATTCAATAACCACCATCCCTTTTCCAGTATGCTTTAAAGTAAAACGAATTCAATGAGCACTAAACTTTTAAAAACATATTTTAATAAATGCAAAAAATGGTCGCGACACATTCGACGGAAATAATGCCGAGTTTGTTATCCTGCAAACGTGAATGGGCGGGTTCCAAAGAGGAATTCTGGGCGTGAAATATTGAAGATAAAAAGATGGTTATTGGGAAGTGATCTCGTCAACCTAGAAGTTTTCTAAACCTTATGCTTTTGTAGATGTAATAAATTTATACCAACACTCAACCTGAAGTTGACCGGTTCACCTGGTGTGTATCGCCATTCGGAGTTCGCTGAATCGAAATATCCGTAAACGGCATAGTTGATATTAGTTATGTTGTACACATTCAAACTGACATTGAATCTTTCGTTGCTGTAACCCAATGCTGCGTCAAATAAATTATACACGGGTAAATAATTAACTGGATCACCGGGTGACCAATTCCAATCAGGACTAACAGCACTGCGCTTGCCCATATATTGATAGCCTATGCCTGCTGAGAAGCCTTTCAATTTTCCACGCTGCCTTTTATATTTCGTCCAGAGGTTTAGAGTATGATCAGGTGTACCGGGATTTTTGAGACCGACGTTTTTGGGATCGCTGTCTTTGGTAATTTTTGCATCGCAATACTCATAGTTGGCGTTTGCCGCAAGTGACGGGGTGATATTGCCGGTGATGTCAAGATCCACTCCTTTACTTTTTATTTGCCCCGTTTGTATATAATCGTCCTGGTGTAAAGGATCGGGGGTTAATGTGTTATTCTTCACAATGTTGAACACAGAAACATTTAAACTCAATTTTTTACGGAAGAAATAGCTCTTCATTCCGGCTTCAATATTATGACCCGTCAATGGGTCGAACGGTTGTTGCTGAAGGTTAGGTGCTGTTTGCGGAAAAAAAGATTCATCATACAGAGCATAAACCGATATATCATTTGAAACCAACCATGTTAGTCCTGCACGTGGAATTATTGAATTGTAAGTGTTATTTCCCTGGTAGTCGGGTATGGGTTCATAATTTGCAGAACGAAGAATCGCATGCGTAAGATGAGCAGCAAGAGTTATCACCAGTTTCCCTGCAATTTTTATATGATCCTGCAGATACAGCGATATCCATTGCTGCGTAATTGATGCCGGTGAATTGATCTCAAAATTTCTCAACGAGTCTTTGCTGACATAATATTGCGGGTTGGGAATATACAGGCCAAATTTTTTTTCACCCCACGTGCCGCCTAACCCGATAGTTACATGAAAATACTCATAGTCAATTCCCCAAAAAACCTTGTGTTCAATTTTGTGACCGGTATAAAATCTTCCATCCGTAAAAATCTGGGCAACCGTGGCATGATTTCGATAGTCGCTAAAATTGGAAACCCTGTACAACGTGTCGTGTAAGACGGGGATATAGGGATCAGAATTCAGTAAATAACCACCTTCATTCCCCTTCACATATGCAACCTGCGTATTCAGGTGCCAATTGTCATTGAAGTTGTGGGTTGCCTGTATGCGGCCATACCTGTCAATAGCTGTTAGACTATCGGTATTTTTATCAGCCACTGCAAAATCTGCCGGGAGCGCAAAAATTTTTCCATTTAACGAAGGCACGTCAAAATTATTACCATACGTATTTCCCCGCATATAATTAAATTCAGCAGTGATAGATGTGTTTTTTCCGGGCTCGTACTTTAAGGCGCCGCAGAGAAAATATCTCGAAGCATTGCTGTTTTGAAATGCTCTTTGCTGTTTATGAATGCCTGCATTCATGCGGTAAGAAAATTTGGATGTTGTCGAAAAGCTTCCTCCAAAGTCTGCTGTAAAACGCACCAGGTTAAAACTGCCGTAAGTTGCATTTATGTTCGCAATGTTTTCTTTGGAGGGTTGTTTGGTTACTGTATTCACAAGACCGCCGGGTTCGGCAAAACTCATCATAAAGCCAGCGGGACCCTTTACAAATTCTATTTTTTCAAGCATAGCTGCATCTTCCTGTTGGTTCCAATAGTAGCCCCCCAAGCCATTACGAAGAACATTGCCTCCCGCGTCCGTACCCCGGATGATCAATACAACATCATTCAACCCGCCATAACTTCTTTCCACTCCGCTTACATTTCGAGTGGCTTCAAATACCGATACCAGGCCCTGGTCTGCGAATGTTTGGTGGGTGATGACAGCGATATTTTGTGGTATCTCGATGAGCGGCAGATTTAGCCGAAGCGATTCTGAGGGTTTTGTTTCTACGTAATTTGAATGAAGCCTTGCGTCAACAGTTATTTTTTTTAGTTCCGCATCTGTTCGACGCAGTTGTATTTTTAAAAAAGTTATTTCATTTGGCTTGACTTCAACAGCGATGGCGGTATCACTATATCCTAACAAGGAGAAAAGAAGGATATATTTTCCCGGCTTTATTTTCCCGATCTCAAAATTTCCTTTCTCATCCGTAACAGTTCCTTTTGCGGTATTTTTCAAAAGGACGCTTACATAGGCAGCGGGTTGCCCGTCCGCGGTTGACACGCTTCCACTAATAATACCATTGTTTTCACTCCCGTTAGAAAAAACATAAAATGGCAGGATCAACAAAAGAGAAATTAGCAGGAATCTCATATCTGCAGTCACAAACCGCTGTTTCTGTCATTGCAAAACAGTGCAATTTGTAATCTAAGTTAAACAATTTTCCTTTTTATTGCCTTCACCACAGCCTCGGATTTTGAATGTACCTGCAGTTTTTTATAAATATTTTTTATATGCCCGTTTACCGTATCCGCACTGATGAAACAGGTATCAGCGATCATTTTATAGCTAAGTCCTTCTACAAGGCATTTTAAAATTTCCTTTTCACGTGCGGAGAGACCGAAAGATTCGTCCGTATTTCCAGACAGGTTCGTTTTAAACAATCGGAGTACCTTACTTGCTATCGTCGGTGTCATCGGCGCCCCGCCCTCATAAATTTCCCGTATTGAACTGAGAATTATTTCCGGTGCTGTATTTTTTAAAATATACCCTTGTGCGCCGTTACAGATAGACTGAAAAATTTTTTCATCTTCATCAAAAATAGTTTCCATCAGGATCTTTACATCTGGATATTTTTCACGGATTAATTTTACTGCCTCAATTCCACTTACAACAGGCAATTGTATATCCATCAATATCACGTCCGGATGTGTGTCTTCAATATTTTCCAGCACTCTTTCACAGTGTGCGAATGCGCCAACGCATATAAAGCCATCAGCTGATTCAAGAAGATCGAAAAGGCTTTCTCTTAAACTGCCGTTATCTTCAAATATTGCTACTCTTATATCTTTCATCTGTCGACTTTTAATTTTTTCAAATTAAATCGCCTGCAATTAGCCATTAAGTTTCTCCCGCTTGCGTATTTATCCTGACAAAATTTGAACATTTTATATCATGAGTTAAAAGTTAATTGAACACTTGTGCCAATGTCTTCACCCGATTCAATATTCAACTGCGCATTCATTTCTCTTGCACGTTTCTGTATATTGGTCAAACCGTTACCATTGTATTTTTTTGTCACGTCAAATCCTGTCCCATTGTCACGGATCAATAAAGTGACTGCATTCCCATTATGGATAAGCAGGATCTGCACGCGTTTCGCCTCTGAATATTTGATTAGATTGGTGATAGTCTCTTTAAAGATGAGGTAGAAATTTCTTCTTTTTTCCAGTGACAATTTCAGATGATTTAAAGATTCATCAGCCTGAAAACTAAATTCAACATTTTTCGCCCTCAATAGATTATACGCAAGCGCACGCATGCGAAGGATGATCTTTTCAAAGCTGTCATTGTCAGGGTTAATGGTCCACACAATATCACTCATCGCATCGATCACTTTCCGGGAGCTTTCCCCAATCATGTTCAAAGCAAAATCTCTTTTTCCCGGATCATTTCTGGCCACCGTACTATAAACAGAAATACTGTTAAGTGTTGAGCCGATATCGTCATGTAAATCGCTTGCAATCCTGTTCCTGATATTTTGTAAACGCAGTATTTGCTGCAAGCGATAACGATATAAAGCATATGTAGCGGCAATTGCGAATAATATCATCAATGATCTGAACCACCAGGTTTGCCAGAAAGGAGGCGAGATGACAAGAAAAAATCTAGCCGGGTTATCATTCCACAATCCATCGTTGTTGCTTGCTTTTACTTCGAAGGTGTAACCGCCCGGATCCAGATTGGTGAATTGAGCAGACCGCTTCGAAGCATTCGTGTATATCCAGTTACTGTCGTATCCTATTAATCTGTACGCATATTGATTTTTTTCAGGATGAAAATAATTGAGTGCGGCAAATTCAAAAGTAATATCATTTTGCTCGTGGGACAGAGTGACTGAGTTGGTAAGTTCAATGGGTAATTTTAAAAGGCTGTTTGCATCCTTTGGCTTAACACTCTTGTTGAATAATTTAAAATCAGTAACGTAAAC
>JGI24806J26614_1000278_pt1 | contig 14209 bp, 14 predicted proteins | sample Kansoi200umMDA_FD_26614 | JGI IMG/M metagenome (IMG submission 26614)
AGGTTCATTCCAGTGGATTCATTTTGTTTCATGCAATGGTCGCAGGATTTATCTTGTGGCTGGGATTCATTATGTAAGTTAATACTGAATTATCGTTTAAAACTTCAACAATCCTGAAACCGCGATAAGGGGTACCCCAGCTACCGCCGAAATGAGCATCGAATACAAAGGGAATGTTATTTCTCGTTTTTATTCCTTCCTCATCGTGATCGTGACCGTTAAATACAGCCCGTACATTTTTATATTTNNNAAGCTANGNCAAAAAANTCAGGAAAGAATTGATAAAAGGATTGCAAAACGGGGTTGATCCTTCCAATCCTGACTATCTCAATTTCAGAACCGAATCGCAACCATTGGTAGATGCGGCTTTCCTGGCCCATGCATTTTTGCGTGCACCTCATCAGCTATGGATGCCGCTTGACAGTATTACAAAAAAAAGATTTGCAGAAGAATTCAAGACATTACGGACAAGAAAGGCTGGTAACAGCAATTGGTTATTATTTCCGGCAATGACGGAAACTTTTTTGTTAACCATCGGAGAGCAATATGATTCATCGCTGATCAATGAAGCCATACGAAAGATGGATGAGTGGTATATGGGAGATGGGTGGTATAGCGATGGTCCCTCCTTCGCAATGGACTATTATAATTCATTTGTTATTATTCCGATGCTTGCGGATGTATTGAAGGTGCTGGCTGTAAACAAAATGGTAAGCAATGGAAAGTATGATACCGTTCTCCAACGTATGGTGAGGCATGCTGAATACCAGGAACGCATCATTTCACCAGAAGGAACCTATCCACCGATAGGACGGTCGCTTACGTATCGTATCGGCGCTTTCCAGGTATTGAACGAGGTGGCACTGATGCATAAACTACCGGAATATATTTTACCTGCACAGGTAAGATGCGCTCTTACAAGCGTCATGAAAAATCAATTTGAAGCCAAAGACGTTTTTGACAGTAACGGTTGGCTGCAACTGGGATTTGCCGGTCATCAACCCATCATGGCTGATCAATATACTTCGACAGGCAGTTTATATTTATGTACGGTTGGCTTTTTGGCACTGGGTTTACCTGCTACCGATACATTCTGGACAGCACCGCCTGCCGACTGGACGTCTAAAAAAGCTTGGAAAGGACAACCGTTCAAAAAGGATTATAAAGTAAATTACTAAGATAATGTGGCGCAATTGCCGTCACCTAAATAACCAGGATGACAAACGCAAAAAAAGCAAAACCATTTTCCCTGTACTATGCATTGTCACCGGCAATAAAATTGCTTACATGCTTCATTATCGGAACGGCCGTATTTTTTATTTTCCCCCTGGAGAAAGCCGATAGCCTCTCGCGTATTATGCTGGCATGGGATTCTTTTTGCCTCTGCCTGCTTACACTGTACTGGATAATATTTTTTACAACCAGGCCGGCGCAGATACGGGTTTTAGCGCCAAAAGAAGATCCAAGCCGAATTGTTATCTTCTTTATCACACTCATTGCTACATCTGCCAGTATGTTGGCAGTGGTATTATTGCTCACTGCTGAAAAACAATCGGATTATTTAAAATTGATCCACCTGCTGGTTGCTGTACCGGGAAGCGTTTTTTCATGGGGTCTCGTACATAGTGCTTTTGCAGCCCGCTACGCGCATTTGTATTATGACGATGATGAATCAAATACCGGTAAGCATGCCGGAGGCCTTGATTTTCCCAATGAGGAAAGACCGGATTTTATTGACTTTGCCTACTTCTCTTTTGTGCTGGGTATGACATTCCAAGTGTCGGACGTAGCCATTTCTTCCAGGAGGTTGAGAAGGCTGGCGCTTTGGCACGGCCTTATTTCATTTGCTTATAATGTTGTCATCATTGCTCTTACAATTAATATTGTTGCAGGTCTTCGCGGGTAATGAATTTTACCGGAATAAGAAATAAGCAATAAGCAGTGTGATAAGAATATTGAACCCCTGTGCAATCAAAAATGCATATAAAGGTTTCCTGCTGCCGGAATTAAACAAATCGCGGAAATTGGTTTCAAGACCGATACTGGTAAACGCCAGCGCAAACCATAATCCCTGTACGGCTTTCAATCCATCCCTTACGTTACTCACGGTAGCTGGCGCAAGAGCGAATGAAAAAAGCAGGGAAGCAGCGATAAAACCCAGCACAAATTTTGGAAAACGATCCCAGATTACTTTTAGCGTCGGTTTTTTATCGGGATCATTATTGTCTTCTTTTTTCGCGTATGTCCAATAAACCGAAATGGCAAAAGCGGCGATACCCAATAGTACATTTTGCGAAAATTTTACAATAGTACTTACTTTCAAAGCCGTTTCACCTACCAATGAGCCTGATGCCACAACAGCACCGGTAGTATCAATCGTGCCTCCCAGCCAAGCACCGGTTACTTCCTGTGATAAGCCGATATACTTAGCAATTACAGGCATCAATATCATCATGGGTATTGCAGTTATCAGTACCAGTGATATGACATAAGAAAGTTTTTTGGAATCCCCTTTAATGGCTCCCGCTGTTGCAATAGCTGCGGATACGCCACAGATAGAAACAGCGCTTGAAAGCATCATGGTGAGTTCACTATCTATTTTCATTTTTTTGCAAACCCAGTAGGCAAAATACCATACGGATAATACAACGACCAGCGCCTGTATTAACCCCAATGAACCGGCCTTAAGTATATCAGTGAAAATGACTGTTGAGCCCAAAAGCACCAACCCGATTTTTACAAGTAACTCCCCATTTAACGCGGAACGGAACCATTCGGGCAATTTAAACAAGTTTCCAATCAGCAGGCCGATAGCAAGACTGAAGATGACGGCTTCCAGGTTGAATGACTTTACCTGCTTGTTGCCGGCCAATACGATTGCTATGATCGTTAATATATAAATTACAGGCAACGCGAAAATCGTTTTGGCAATTGATTTGCCTGTGATCAGCGCAACAAGAATGGCGATAACCAGTATATATAGAAATTGAAACAGGATATTCAGCAGGTTAGACGATGGGAATACGTTGGAGGATAATTCCGAAGCATTGCTCCAGTTATATTGCGGTACCGGCGACTGCAGGCCTGCAATCGCAGCAATAATAATGACAAAGCCCGCAATCACTACCGCCCAATCTTCGTGTATGAATAATTTAGTTTTTGCTGTTGTCATAAAAACCTTTGTTGTTTTGGTGTCGTTTATTTGTTGTTGCTATCCGGATATTAAATATATCTCTTAAAACTCTTTTGGCAGCATGGTATCCGCACATGCCATGTACGCCTCCACCCGGAGGTGTAGCGGCAGAGCAAACATAAATACCTTTTGCGGATGTTCTGTATGGTGATAACCGCAGGGCCGGCCTCGTAAATAATTGCCGGATATTTATTTCACCACCTGCAATATCACCACCCGCATAGTTGGGATTATACTCTTCCAACTGGTTTGTATTCATAGTATGCCTTGCCAGTATCCTTTCGCGGAAGCCCGTTGCGAAACGTTCTACCTGTTTTTCAATAGCCTCCGTCATATCTTTTACAGAGCCATTGGGCACATGGCAATAAGCCCATGCAGTATGCTTGCCTTTCGGCGCCCGCGATTCATCAAAGGGGCTTTGCTGTGCAAACAATACAAATGGTTTCTCAGTGTGACTCCCTTTCCATGTTTGTTTTTCTGCCGAAGCGATTTCATCGTATTTGCCACCGATATGAATCGTGCCTGCCTTTTTGCATTGCTCCGCTGTAAAAGGTACAGCCGCATCCAATGCCCAGTCAATTTTAAATACCCCCATACCATACCTGTACCGGTTTAACTGGTACCAGTAAAGTGATGAAAAGCGATGACCTGCTACCTGTAATAATTGTTTAGGTGAGGTATCAAACAGAATGGCTTTGGCGGATGGTAGCTGGCTAAGGGAATCCACATACAGATTTGTTTCGATTGTTCCACCTATTGATGTAAAATATAAAGCTAGCGCATTGGCTATAGATTGTGAGCCGCCTTTTGCCAAAGGCCATCCTGTTGTATGGGCTGCAATCATCAGTACCAGTCCTGCAGCGGATGTAACGGTATGGGACAGAGGCAATACACCATGCGCCGCCATTCCAGCCCATAACCCTTTTGCTTTTTCTGTTTTAAATTTCTTAGCTATCCATGATGCGGGTTGCAAGGCCTTCAAGCCGAAAGAAGCCATGTCCAGCGGGTGCCTGGGAAAATGAAAGGGAGCTAAAATATCATTTATAAGAAGCGGCCATTTTTTTATCAGCGAATGGAACAGATGCAGGTAAACAGTTTCATCCGCCCCGAGCAATTTTGCAGTTTCTTCTGGAGTATCTTTTAAGACGGCAGCAGTACCGTCATCAAAAGGATGTGCTGCAGCGACAGGGGGATAAATAAAATTTAAACCAAATTCCTGCAATGGCAATGTCGAAAAAAAAGGAGAAGCAGCAGCCAATGGATGAATAGCGGAACAGACATCGTGTTTAAAACCGGGTAAAGTAAGCTCGGCTGTGCGCATACCACCGCCAATTGTCTTTTCCTTTTCAATTAATAATACAGCCAGGCCCTGTTGCTGCAAAGTAATGGCAGCAGCCAGGCCGTTCGGACCGGAACCAACAACAATTGCATCAAAATCTGTTTTGCCCATTCGCTGTCTGTTCTTTTATACTGCTTACATAAATATCTGAAATAAGTATGAGCTTTATTCAAAACGGGGAACAGTCCAGGACAATATGAGATGGGATGGTACCGGCAATATTAATTATCCCGGCTAATCAGTATGAAATATCTCAAAAGTGCATAGCTACCGAATAAAAGCAAAAGAATTCCAGGTATTTTTTTTATAAGTGCATTATGCTGAAATAACACAATCACTTTCCGGGCAAGAAAGGCAACAAGATTTAACAGGGTAAACACTCCTGCCGACACACCTAATAAGAAGCTATGCAGGTAAAGTGGGGACGAAAAATCAACCCAGTGCTGGCTGCGCAGGTAGGCTGAAATGGCAATCCAGTAAGGCATTGCCAGGGGATTGAAGATGCCAAGAAGAATTCCTCTTCGGAAACCGCTGTTGCTGAACTTTTGTAAAAGCGGAAGAGGCCTGGAAGCAGAACGGATGCTTAATACACCCAGCAATATCATTACAAGTGCCACAACAAGGTGAAAATTTTTAATTATGAGCGGAGAAGAGGTAACAATACTTTCAAATTTTACCGCAAGAAACGCGTATACATATTCCATGAAAGCTGCGGCTAAGGCAAGCCGCCACGCAATCTTCGCCTTCTGTTCAAGCCCGATTTGAACAGCCGTCATATTAATCGTGCCCGGAGTGAGTGAACCTGTAAAACTGAAAAAAAATGACAACAGGAAATTGGTAATTGCTGTCATACGGGATTATTCCAATGGTTTTCCCGCAGCCTTCCACGCCTCAATTCCCCCATCCAGGTGAATAACTTTTGTAAATCCTTTTTTTACAAGTGCATCTGCGGCCTTGCTGCTCCTTATGCCGGCGAGGCAGTAGAGATATACCGGTTTGTTTTTATCGAGGTTTTTTGTTTTTTCTTCAAATTGCGCAGCATCCTGCCAATTAGCCAATATCGCACCCTTGATATGTCCTTCTTTGTATTCATCAGGTCTTCTTACATCTACTATTTGCGCGTCCTTTGACTGGATGGCTTTTTCAAAATCATTGGCATTAACACTTGTTTTACCCTGTGCGGATGAACCGGCAGATATAAACAATAATAAAAATGCCTTCAGGATCCGTTTCATAAAGTTTTCTTTTTGTGAATTGAATATTTTTTAATTCGTGAAACGTCAATCGTGAATCGTGCACGTTTCACCTTTCACCTCTTGGTATCACGAAGTTCCTTTATTTAGCACTATTTCCCTTTAAAAATTGCCTTACGTTTTTCAAGAAAAGCGGAAGCACCTTCTTTCAGATCCTCCGTAGCAAAACATTCCCCGAATTTCTTTATTTCAACATCGTAGCCGGGTTGGGTATGGTCAAAATTATTGATGCATTCAATCACCGCCTTGATAGCAAGCGGTGCTTTGGCCTGGATGAGCAGGAGCGTTTCCTTAGTTTTTGCTAGTAACTCGTCGGGGGGAAAGATTTTATTTACAATGCCATAGCTCATGGCTTCCTGTGCACTTATCATATTGCCTGTCATTAACAGTTCCATGCTGCGGTTTTTGCCAATCAATTGTGTCAGGCGTTGAGTGCCGCCATAACCGGGAATCAATCCAAGATTCACCTCAGGTTGGCCAAATTTTGCATTATCTGAAGCATAAATAAAATGACAGGAAAGTGCCAGCTCACAACCACCGCCAAGTGCGAAACCATTTACCACCGCAACAATAGGCTTGGGACAATTTTCAATTTTGTCAAATACCAGTTGCTGACCACGCCGGGCAAGCTCTTCGCCTTGCTGCGCTGTCAATTCGAGGAACTCGCTGATATCTGCCCCTGCTACAAAAGCCTTGGCTCCGGCCCCCGTAATAATAGCTGATTTAATTTCTGAACTTGAATAAACTTCATCAATCGCCACGCTTAGTTCATCGATGACGGTTTTATTAAGTGCATTTAATTTATCGGGACGGTTGATTGTTATTGTGCTGATACCGTTTTCAGTTTGCACAAGCAGTGTACTGTACATGCTCTTTATTTTTCTTCAAAAATAAAGTATTCGACAGTCTGAAGTGAAGTTGCTTTCTCTTGTACTTTATTTTGAGAAAAGCAAGATAAAGCCAGCCGGTTGTGGTCACGGTTATCGTAAACACAAAAGAACTTGTCAGGAAAATTTTTGTAAAGAACCAGGCTTCTTCAAACCAGGTCATCGGGAATTCAAAAAAAAGTATGCGTACAACCGCATAAAAGCAAAGCGACAAAATCAAAGAAGAATTGAAAGCGCGGAAAGCAACTGTATTCCTGTTACGTACAATAAACTGTTTCATGTTGAATGTTGGATAAGGTTTAATTGAGGGTGCAAATTTGCAACGGGAAAAATTAAGAACGGAGGCCGAAGCGACGAAAAGACTATTTCGGTAAACCAACGGTATTAAATTGGTTATTAATTGTGCCTTGCCGTTATTTTACACATCCCCGTGGTTCAAAAAAAAGGCACCATATAGGCGCCGGTCATACAGTTACAGGGTTTTATTATACTACGGCACATCAATCATACGGATGAATACATCATTTTCGATTTTGCCGGTGCCGTATTTGTCGGTGAATACCACATGCACTTTGTATTTTTCTTCCCACTTCATCGGTGCTCCGGTATTTACGGTACATTTCAGGTAATCTATTTTTTCAAAAACATCATTTGCTTTAAAAAGATCAGGTTCGGATAATAATGGATTACCGTTTTTGTCTGTTATTGTCAGCGAACATCCTACCGATACCTTACCATTTTTTACTGTCAATCCTTTTACATCGTCATTTACTATAACAAAGCTTTCGCCGATAGGAATATCTGCATGATTCAATTCTTCATTGTTCATTATCATTTTCGTTTCACCGGTTGAGATGCCCTTATAAGAAGTGACCATACCCGTGTTGATATTCTTGCTGACGCCTACCTGGGCATTGCAGGCAAACAATATTGTCGAAAGGGTTATGCCAATTATTAGTTTTACGGCCCATTGTGTTTTTATAAACGGTTGCATGCTTAGTTGCTGTATTTTTTCTGCAAGTGCTAGCAACAGGTACCATGATAAGCGGATAGTAATTATTAAAAGCCATCCTGTTCCGATCGCCTTTGCTATAACCATACCGTCTTCCGAAATGGAAAAGGGAACTTCAAACAGCAGGGCCCGTACCCATGCATACACAGAAAGTGAGAGCAGCAGGCCAACAAACAGGCTTTCTTTAAGGAATTTTCTTAATTGATTTAAGGTAAAAGGTTTCATGATTGCGGTTTTGATTTTTATTGCGGCGCAAAAATCGGTCGCAACAGGCCGGATAAAAAATGTATGATTGCGAAACGGGGCAATTTTGTATTGAAGCGTTTTGAAGAAACGTTTGTCAACTCCCGCTTTAATTGTTTTTTACTACACTTCAGCGATTTCCGCTTGCCCGGATGCTTACCTTTTCTCATTTTTACGTAGTCATTATAAAAATGAGGGCAGTATGGAGTTGAGCCATAGTCAGGTACAACTAATAAAAAACACCTGGGTTATTTTCAGGAAAATCGATCCTGCGATTGTTGGTGACGTATTTTACAGCAAATTATTCCTGGAAAATCCTTCATTCAGGCGCATGTTCCCCAAAAAAATGGACGAGCAATACAAGAAAGTAATGGATATGCTGAGTGTAATAGTGGGCCGCCTGGATAATCTGGATGATCTGATGACAGATATTGCCGCATTGGCACGCCGGCATGTTCATTATGGAGTGAAGCCGGAATATTATATGCCGGTTGGCAAAGCGCTTTTATGGACCCTCGAACAGGGCCTTGGAAGAGATTGGGATGATGCTGCAAAGGAAGCCTGGACGCAATGGTACACGCAAATCGCTGATACGATGATCGCAGCTGCTTCGACCGAAAATGTTGAATGATTCAAAATGCCACACAGCGGGTTTAAAAAACGGTTCATTTCATTTTTACCGCACTTCATTTGGAAAATTTTGCGGATGCGTCCTCCTTATTTAATTTAACGCCACCATGCGGGTTACCTGTCTTTTATTCTTTTTTCTTGTTACAAACTACCGGTCTTTCCCGCAGACTGCTTCCTATAATTTCAGAAGGGTTACCATAAAAGATGGAATGAGCGATGGGGTCGTCAACTGTATGGCACAGGACAAGTATGGTTATATATGGTTTGGCACACAGGCCGGACTAAACAGGTATGATGGTTACCGGGTTACCAATTTCGTTTATAATGCTAAAGACAGTTTTGCAGTGCCGGCGGATTTCGTATATACGATGTTTTGCGATCGTTCAGGTACTCTATGGTTTGGATACAGCAGCGGTCTTTACCGGTTCGATTATCATTCCAGCCGGTTTGAATTGATGGCTCCCTCAAAAGGGATTGCTATCAATGAAATACGACAGGGAGATGATAACAGGCTGTGCCTGTTTACCGGTAAAGGACTTGCATTTTATAATACGGTTACCCATTCATTTTCTTTTTGCACCACGGTGGATAATAAACAGGTTCCCGGCGGACCAATATACGAAGGTTGGATGTATCAATCATCCGTATACATAGCGTCCCGCTCAGGAGTGGTTGTATACAATAGTACCAGCAGGGAAGAAAAGATCCTTCCTTTGAAAAATGGGGAAAACCTGGCTGTGGCGAAAGTCGTTGTCGACAGCAATGGTACCATCTGGGCTTCCAATAATACAAAAGGCGGCATCTTGTATAAAAGAAAAATAACTGATACTGCCTTTGAAGAAATTTCATCGCACCGCTATAATAAAACCGGTACCTACGATGTCATTACAGATTTGTATGTCGATCCTGCAAACCGGCTTTGGCTGGGAACGGTATGGGGTGGACTTGTTTCTGTAAATACTAACGATAACAGCTATGCGTCAATTGTCAATGATTACCGCATACCAACCAGTATCCCTGACAATCACATTAACAGGGTATTCATGGATAAGCAGGGTTTCATGTGGGTTGGTACAGAAGGATCCGGGGTTGCTTATTTCCAGCCCGATTATAACCTGTTTAAGATTTTTTTTCCGGGGCCGCTGAAAGAGATACAGCCGCATATCTGGTGCAGGGCCATTGCCGAAGATGCGGCAGGAAATGTTTGGATGGGTACAGGCGCCGGCCTGGTCAGGCAATCGGCAGAGGGCAATGCTACTTTATTTTACCGCAATGAAATAAGCGGTACGCAGCAGGTGCATAATAATTCAATCCGTTCGTTGATCTGTGACGATGCCAATAACATATGGGTGGGTACAGCTGCAGGTGTAAATATGTATGAATCGGCTACCGGTAAAATGCATTTTTTTGATGATAAGGATTCATTGCCAAAATCATTTTACTGGACAATAATACAGGATAGTAAAAAGACAATATGGCTGGGATGTGCTGCCGGGCTGTTTTATAAATTGCCGGGAAACAATAAATTTTATAACCTCACCCGTCATCCTGTATTAAAAGAATATGCCGGCTATGGAGTAAGAAGTTTATTCGAAGACAGCCGCGGCGATCTGTGGATTGGTTTGAACGGTAAAGGGCTCATTCTTTATGACACTAAAAATAATTCTGCAAAATACTGGGATGAATTGGGCTCTTCATCCAACCCGCTTGGCAGGGTTATAACTTCAATTACGGAAGACAAAAAAGGCATATTGTGGTTCAGCAGTTACTACGGGATTGCTTCTTTCGATTTCAAAACGGGCGGGTTTACTCCTTATGCTGATCTGAAAACGATGGAATCGCTGCAGGCATCATCCCTGCAGGTAGATGACGAAGACCGGTTGTGGCTGGCTTCTGCCAAAGGGCTGCTGATGCTGGATAAGCAACGGAAAGTTTTCAAGCGTTTTAACGCAGAAGACGGATTGCCGGAAATACAGTTCAGTGACCAGGTAGCTTATAAATTAAAAAACGGCAGCTTTGTGTATCCTACATTTGATGGTTTTGTTTCTTTTGATCCATTGCAGTATAAGGAAAAAAATATTTCCGGCAATACTGTTCTTTCATCATTAATTGTTACTGGCAACGCCGAGCCCCATTCAATTGACCTTACAGAAATGAAAGAACTGAGCCTCGGGCCTTCTGAAAATTTTTTTACAATAGAGCTTTCTCTCCTATTATCTTTTTTACCAACTCAACACCCAATAAACCTCCGAGCAATCCACCGAGCACTGTCTTGTTGAGATAGAAATATAACAAGACATTGTCCGCACTGGCCATTTCCAAAGGATTTTCCAATCCCCCTACTAATCTGCTTCCGAATAATGCACCAAAAATAGCTGCAATAATGATCCATGTCCGGTTTGATGATTCAATAATATCGCCCTTTCTTTTTTTCAATAACAGAAAAAAACGAAATCCTGCAAAAAAAGCAGCCGGTTCCAGAATAGTGTGTAACAAAACCTTATAATCACCGATTGATATAGATACAGGGAATTGCAATAAAAAATAGTTAACCAGTTGTTTACTCTAAAATACGACAACCAGTCACATAAAAAGAATGAAGAAAAAGCCGGTACGGTAAATTTAAAAAACTATTTCCCGTAGATGCCTCCTTTGTCGGCATGACAAACAGCCTCCGTGTAACAGATGCTCCCGGCATGATAAAACAAACCCGCCCACTACCCCATAATGGCACAATTAAATTCTTTATACATTTGAACCCTTATTGTCAGGTATGGATAAAGTTGTAAACAGACCGGTTCGTGTATTGGTTGCCAAAGTTGGCCTGGATGGTCATGATCGCGGCGCCAAAGTAATTGCCACAGCCTTACGGGATGCAGGTATGGAAGTAATTTATACCGGTCTGCGGCAAACAGCTGAAATGGTAGTGACTGCAGCTCTGCAGGAAGATGTGGACGCTATCGGCATCAGCATCTTAAGCGGCGCCCACATGACCGTATTTCCAAAAATAATTGCCATGATGAAAGAAAAAGAAATGGATGACGTGTTGCTGACAGGTGGCGGTATTATTCCTGAAGAAGATATGAAACAACTGAATGAAATGGGCGTCGGCCGATTATTTGCCCCCGGCACTTCCACTTCGGTTATTGCTGATTATATTAAGGGCTGGGTAAAAGAAAACAGAAGTTTTTAATTTTGCACTGTGGAAAGGGAAATTAAAATATTCAAGTCGTTTGAGGAACAGGAACAGTATTTCCTGGAATATTTCATTTCTCTTACTCCATCCGAATGCTTAAAGGCCCTTTCTGAACTACAAAAGAAAAACTATAAAGATTTTCTTAAACCTTCTGTAAAAAAAATTACTATCAGAAAACCATTTTCAAATGGACATTGAGCATCCGGAATTCCTTCTTTTTCTCAAATGTGCGGCAAAAAACAACCTACGCTACCTTTGTATTGGAGACTACGCGGTTAATTATTACGGATATCGGTAACGGAAGACATGTACATCTGGATTGCTCCAACTTCAGAAAACAAATCCTGTTTTCTAAATACATTATTGTGCATGGGGTATACAGAAAATGAAATCAGCGACATAAGAAAAGAAGATTTTACCATGCACTTCATGTGCACACTTGGTGCAAAACCGCATGTAATTGATGTATTACCCGCAGTACACAGAAATATATATTTTGATGACGCGGAAAAAGAGAAAGTCGTTCATTTGATTGAACCCGGTATTGAACTCAACCTGGTTCCTTATACTTTTTTGAAAGATATTAAACTACGTTCCCCCGTCCCAAAGATCTATGGGATGTTGCAAGGCTTGAAGAATTACAAAATGCAAAAAAAAATCCCGGATCGAAAAGCGAATAAATCCCCTACCTGTCAAACCACTTTTTAAAACCCGGTGCTTTCTCCCTGCTCACATCTGCTTCCATTTTCAACGGAGATTTTAAGGTCAACGTCAGTTTCTGGTTCTCATGCGGCTTCACACTGTGAATAGCTTCGATGTGCACAATGCATTGCCTGTTGGCCCGGTAAAATATTTTGGGATCCAGCAGTTCTTCCACTTCTTCCAGCGTGGTATAATCCAGTATATATTTTTCACCGCTGAACGTAAAAAGATAATTCAGGTTTTCCCGCACAAAACAGGCAATATCCTTTACCGACACGGGTATCCAGTTATTCCGGACATTAACAATAAACTTTTCTTTGTATAAAGCCAGGTGTTGCTGCGGATGCTGCAGGTTTTGTAACAATTCCTGTACTGACGCAGGGGGCCTGGAGTTGTTTTCTAAAAGTTTGCGGCTTTTATCAATCGCCTTTTTCAAATCATCTGTATCGATTGGCTTTAAAAGATAGTCAATTCCGTTTACCTTAAACGCCCTTATCGCATATTCATCGTAGGCTGTTGTAAAGATTACCGGGCAGCTTAATGTAAAATGATCAAAGAGCTCAAAACTTACACCGTCACTCAACTGTATATCCATAAACAGCAAATCCGGTTCTGCGTGCTGCATAAACCATTTTTTAGCAGTCTTTAAACTTGGCAATATCTCGGTTATTTCGACATCATTGGCTACCTGGGCGATCCTATGCTGCAGTTCCCGCGCTATGAGGTTTTCATCTTCAATAATTACCGCCTTTATCATAATAATGGAATTTTAACGCTAAAATATTTTTTGTCTTCCTGTATCTCTACCGGCCGGCTGGATAAGTAATGGTACAATGACCGGAGGCTATCCAGTCCCTGCTTGTTGCTTGTTTCCACGAAATTTTTCTTCTGCAGGTTGTTCCGGATCACTATTGAGTCATTGTCAGTATAAATTTCTATCATCAAAGGACTTTCTTCATCAATTATATTATGCTTGATGGCATTCTCAATCATGTTTTGTAATGTTACGGGTACTATCAACCGGTAATGATATTCTTCCGGCACATTGATAGTTACCTTCAGCCCTTTGTCAAATCGTGTCTGTTGCAGGTTGATATAGGATTCAGCAAATTTCAATTCATTCATCAGCGGGACTTTTTCATTGTCGCTGTTTTTCAGGATATACCGGTATGTTTTACTGAGACTGTCGAGGAATTTGCCGGCAGTTCCCGGATCTACATTGATAAGGCTGCTCAGCGAAGTAAGCGAATTAAACAGGAAATGTGGATTGAGTTGTTGTTTCAGGTTCTCATATTGCACCTGGGTTTTTTCCCTTTCCAGCAATTGTGTTCTTTTTTCGAGATGCTCCAGCAATCCTCTCTGGCGCCGCCTGTACCGGTAAATACTCCATATCCCGGCAGCGAGCAATGAAAAAAGAAGAACACGAAACCACCATGTTTTATAAAATAGGGTAGCAATACTGATAGTAATTTCCTTTTCTTCCACATTCCAGTTGTTCGGATCGGATGACGCCTTGTAACGGAAAATATAATCACCTCCCGGCACATTGGTATAGTTGGCAATCCTGTTTTTTGTATAAACCCAGCTCTTATCAAAACCCTCCAGTTGCCAGGCATACCAGGTTTCTTTCGGGTTGGAATAGTTAAATGCCGTAAGCTCTATTGTAAAAAAATTTTCAGAAGGCCCGAGGCTCAGTTCTTTCATTTCTGTAAGGTCAATTGAATGGGGCTCGGCGTTGCCAGTAACAATTAATG
>JGI24806J26614_1000279_pt1 | contig 14139 bp, 12 predicted proteins | sample Kansoi200umMDA_FD_26614 | JGI IMG/M metagenome (IMG submission 26614)
CTCATAACTGTTGCGTGGATGAGCTCAGACGAAAACACCGCTCTGCTCTTCATTTTTCCCAATGCGAGAAGAGCGAAGACGGATTGACAGGAATCCATGACATTCCTAATCCTGGACCACTCCCAGAAGAAGTGGTAGAACGTCGCGATCTTCAACATTTACTCCAAGAAGCCATTCTCGCATTACCACCCAAGTTCCGCTTTGTCGTGATCCTGCGTTATAGCTCTCAGATGAGTTTTGTTGAGATAGGTCAGGTTTTGTCTCTGCCTGAGACCGAGGCTTTGACCTCTTTCCATCGAGCGAAAGTTTTGCTCCGTAAAACTCTTCTGGCGCGTTTGCAAATGTCAGAGCTCAGGCGACCGAACTGAAGGACGCCGATACGGCTGATATCTTCACCGAGATCACGCGAGGCATCATCTGGTTCGTCCAGACGAGCCAGCGATCCGGCAATGGAGGAGAGAACTTCATTGAGTACTTGTATAACGCTTTTTATAACGCTTCATAAGTACCATTAAGAATACAATGCACGGCTTTCCCCAGGCCCAACTAACCTGGAAGAGGAGGAAAGCAGAATGGTCTTCTTTCCTCAAGCCCTCCCTTTTGTGAAATAATCACCTTTCAAAGGGTATCTATGATAAAGGCTATTCAATGTCATACAACACAATCCCAATTTGAGGTCCTCACCACACTTGATCCTATTAGTGATCTTGTGACAAAGAAGGAGTATCTCTTTTGGCTTGATATATCAGATCCCACCGCTGAGGAATTAGCAAAGGTGGGAGAAGAGTTGGGTCTGCACCCACTCGCACTTGAGGACGTCACAACAGAACACCAGCGTCCAAAGATAGCGCAGTATGAAACCTTCTTATTTCTCGTCTTTTACGCGGCATACTTTGACCTCACAAAGCAAGGAGTGGAGACACGAGAACTCAATCTCTTTGTAGGAGAAAACTACCTGATCACGGTGCATTATGAGGAAATCCCAGAATTACAAGAAGCGGAGCAGCGCTGGAAACGCAATAGGAGTCATATCCGCTGGGGGATTGGACCGCTGTTGTATGCGCTCCTTGATACTCTGGTGGATCAGTATTTTCCGGTGGTTGATCGCCTCGTTGAGCGTGCGGAGGAACTGGAAGAACAGATTTACGCGGCAAAGAGGTACAACGCCGATAGAACCTTTGAGATGTTGGCCATGAAAAAGATGTTGCTCCATATGCGACGTGTGGTGACTCCTGAGCGTGATATCTTCAATGTATTGACGAATCGGGATAGTCCGAGGTTTCATGAGCAGAGTCAGGTCTATTTCCGTGATGTGTATGATCATGTAACTCGCCTGGCTGAGACCCTCGATCTCTATCGTGATCAGATGAGTACCATGATGGATGCATCTATCTCTGTCTCCTCCCATTCGCTCAATCAGGTTATGCGGACCTTAACGGCAGCCTCGATCATTCTCATGAGTGGGAGCTTCATCACAGGCATTTATGGCATGAACTTCAACCCTGCAACTTCTCCGTTTAATATGCCAGAGTTAAACTGGACCTTTGGGTACTTTGGAGCGTTAGGAGCTATTGCGCTGGTGGTGGTGCTCCTGCTGCTTTACTTCAAACGGCATAAATGGTTTTAAGACAGTGTTTCATTCCCATCACCAAGCCGATTAGGAAAAGAAAGGGGATCTTGGAAAAAACAACAAAAGATGGGAAAAGCAGCATCCCGCGATCCGCATTGGCGAGTCCAGCTAAGCCCTTCTCCCGATAGTTTTTGACCCAACGTTGGACCGTGCTCTTTGGCAGATCATGGTTTCGAGCAACTTGGGCCTGAGTAACGCCCTCTTCTAGGGCAGGACGGAGGATCGCAAAACAGGCATTCGCTTGCGTTCTTTGTGGTAAGGGCGGCTTGGGCATGATCAATCACTCCCGGCACGGAAGGAGACAACAGCCTTATCTCTTCTAAGTATACCCAATCACCCGAATAATTGGAATGGGTTCACCCATTTAATTTTGGCATTCACAACTATCGGCAGAGTTACCCAATCTATCTCGCCAAAAACTCTGCCGATAATGTAACTGGACCGGACTTATCTACTTTGCGGCTACGTGACCTGCTCCTTAATGCAGGGGCTAAAAGGGGGCGTGAGGTTACTGAGTGTACAACTTTATTGTTCCCAAAGCACTTTAGAAAAATTTGAGGACAGCCTTCAGTGTACAATTTTACGACCTTTCAGATTTGCAAAAGAGCTGACTTTTGAGCGCGGCAGAGAGGTCCCTAGTGTACAACTATATTGTCCGCATACAATTTTCAGGCTTTTTTGTGGTCGGGATTAGTTTAAAAATGAATTCTTAACAATACTCTCACTTTCGCTTTCCGTTGTTGGTTATTGTCTAACAGGAAACTGGTTCACGCTTGCGCCAGCAGTGAGCAGCATACCTCTAGGTTTTGCGTGGAAGCGGATTACTGAGAGCGTATTTCCCATAAATAAGGATGTAACAAAAAGAACCAGTAACAAATGATACCATGAGCATATTATTCCTTGCAAAAAGTTGTGCCACACCCAGGATATTCGGATATTCTGGTAACATCGCAAAAAGCCAGTGCAGAGAATAATCTTTTCATACAGGCTTTTATATCGAATGCTGTTATCTCTTGGATCGACGAGAGCAGAGCCGGTATGAGCAAGCTCCTTCATCTTGTTTCCTGTTCACTCATCGGTTATTCAGATATATTTAAACCCTGTACTTCACTGATATCAATCCTTCTACCTATCTTTTTCCCAAGTACAGCTAATACTTTTCTTACAGATAGGCGTGACGTTGGATGACCATTGACCATACGTGAAACTGTACCAACAGATAGCTTTGCTTCTGCTGCTACTGCCGTATTTGTCATTAACGCCTCTTCAATTAACTCAGCTAGTGTCATAGCTGGACTCCTCACACACCATAGTTTTAGGGAAGAGATAAAGAAAAATCCCTCTAAAGCTAATATTAGCACTACCCTGTGCAGACCGTCAAAGCTAATCGAGTAAGCGCAATAATTCGCATATAAAAGCATTGAAAGTCGTGCTTTTGTGTGCTACATTATATACCATAATCCTTTAGCCAGTCAACTTCCATCGCCTCAAAGAGTTTACAGGATAAGGAACACAGGATGTATTAGGGTTCGAGCAGACTATATGGCTATAATCCTCTTACGTCATAGAAATCACTACTAGCAGGGGTTTTATATGTTTACCTTTTTTTACAGCAATTTACATATGTCTTGGATAAAAATTTCTCTAAGAGATAACTCATATTCTACGGCTAAAAATCACCGTAGTATCTGTGCGTGTATGATATCCCATTACGGGAAAATGCTCCACATCAGAGATGAGATCTCTCTGTTTACAAGAAAAGGAGAGATTTTAGTATGCCCAATTCGCCCTCCGTGAGGAAGCTTTCTCATGCTGGAAAACAAGCCAGCAAGGACTCTGCTATTCCTATTGTTCCTGTGGAAAAGTGCATGTCACCAGAAGACAAGCTGATTCTATACGCAGTATTACAAGATATAGCCGATGAGCTACGGAGCTTAGACCATGACCAAAAGAAAGATCAGAAGCATACAGAAAAGAGAACGAAAGAGTCTACTTTATCTGAACCAAGAATTCCCCAGTGATGAAGACGGAGTACTCTATGTTCGACAATCCAAGCTCGTGCAGATGCAAAAGAACATTCACAGCTATGAGATGCAAACGAATAAATTTGTCGAGCACTTTAGAAACAACCTGCATTGTACCGGACATATTGAAATCATCGCTGATGATGAAGGAGAGAGTGGGACAAAAGATATTCATGAGCGTAAAGGGTTAGCCCGTACCGTCCGATTGATCCAGGGAAAAGAACTCATTAACGGCAGAAGAATACGATGGATCGGTGCAGTTCATGTAAGCCGTCTGACCAGAGATCCCTGGCTCATCACCCCCGCTGTGTTAATGAAGGACTGCTACGAGAATGAGGTATGGATCTCTACCCTGAGAATGAACTTTAATTTCGAGGATGAATACTGCCAACGGGTATTTATGCTTGAAGCTGAGGAAGCAGCACGACACCTGAAATGGATGAAGGAGATCATGGGCGGTGCAAGGGTTATTGCAAGTGGCAAGGGGTACTATGACGGACGCTGGTTAGTCCCTGGATATATCGTTGACAGAACAGACCCCCTGAAGAAAAAGTACATCATCTACGAGCCACATGCAGAGGTTGTAAAGTGGCTATTCAGGCGCTTTTTAGAACTTGACGGCGACTTTGCCGAACTGTGCAGAGAAGTGGAAAAAAAGCCCTACCTCTTCAAAAAGTTTGAATCGTGGGTGGATGAAAAAAACACCAACAGGTTTGTCGGAAACAGAAAAAAAGGGGGCGGATCACTTATAAAGGAGGGAGAATACAAAGGAAACTACAAACCCTCAGCATCAGGACTGCGAAGTATCCTGTGCAATCCGGTCTATATTGGCTGGTGGCTTCCTATAGATGGCGGTGTTGTTGAGAATAATCACGACGCCATTGTTGATGAGGCACTTTTCACTTTTGCCCATAAGAGACTGAGTACCCACGATCTCAATGGAGAGAGGCAAAAGCCGGAACGAACGACACGCTCAGGAGCAGCCAAGGGAGTACTGAAAAAGGTTATCTACGACGACCTCGATGAGCCGATGTATGCCGGATACGCCCATGATCCAACTGACTACAGCTACACAAGTATAGAAAGAACAGGACTGACAACCTCCTATCGGTTTTCTCTCAATGTAGAAAGACTGGATAGGATTTTCCTTGAAAAGCTTTTCGAGCGGATTGAGGCTCTCGAAAAGCTTGAGGATTGGGAAGATAAACTGGAAGAGCAATTGGCAAGTAAAGCGCAGATACAGGGAGAACACAGAAAACTCATACAAAAAAGCATAGCGGAGGCAACCCGACGACGGCAGGCAGAATGGGATAATCTCAACGATCCTGACATTCCCAAAACAAAACAGATGAGAATTGATTATGCTACTACAATAGCAGGACTTGAAGCAAAGATTGCCAAATGGCAACAGGAACTGGAAGCACCAGAGGAGGAAGAAGACGATGAAGAAATAACATTGTATGAGATCCATTCCCTGCTTCCTAATATTATTGAGAAATGGGATAAGCTTTCTCTGAAAGTTCGACTCCGTTTTGTCGGTGCATTAGTGCGAAAGGTCAATTTATCCGAAGTTGCCCCTTCCTGGCTACGGATAGAAATACACTGGAAAGAGGCAATCGGAAACTTTAGCGATATCGGGTACTTCAAAAGATACGGAACCAATAGATCAACATGGTCTGAGGAAGAAAAGGCAATACTACGTGATATGTATCCCAAAGAAGATGCATCAGTGATTATTGCCGCTCTTCCTGACAGATCATGGAGTGCTATTATGACAAAGGCTGAAAAGCTCGGTATCAAGCGGGACAGAAACCGAAGACCAAATCTTATTCATGCGACTGACGACGCTGTGCGACTGTCCTCGCAGAAGGATAGGGAGTTCGAGGCGGAGATTGGCGTATCTCCTTCGGTAAAAGGGACACAATGGCATCTAGCATCGCATTCACGGATGCAGATACATCAGCAATCTCGTCGCGCCCAATAACCTTGACACGCCGGGCTAGCTCACCATTCTCAACCGCCTGCGTAACCTGCCGCAGCGACAGCAAACGGCGTACAAGCGTGCCAGCAATCAGCCAGCCAATAAAGAGAATAGCCATGAAAGTTACCACTGAACTGACAATGGTCGTCACCAGTTGATTATCAGCTTCTACATTAGCCGCATCCTTGACCGAACCAGCTAGCTTTTTATTGAAATTAATCAATGAGCGCAAGGATGTCAGTGCATCAGCAGTGACAGGTGCAACTAGAGCCTGCTGAAGCGTCGACGCTGCCACAAATTGATCGCTATTCACATCATTCATAAATTGACCCAGGACAATATGAGCCACACGCCATGTACGCAAGGCACTGGCGGCCAGTGTCTCCTGTTGATGGATCTGCTGAGCATGATTGGCCTCACCGAGCAATGCCCGCTCGTCGGGATGTCTAGAAACAAGTTGACTACCAACAAAAGAATTGAGGGTACTATCATAGAGGTTGTCCAGGTTCTGAAGCGAAACCAGGTTAGTATGGAGCGTTTCCTGTGATACCTGATGTGCGCTCACTAAAACAACTACATTCTGTGTGACAGAGTCTATTCCCTGCAGAAATTGCGCTCCTGTCGTGAGGCTGGTATTACCTTGCAAGAGATTGAGATAGAAACCGCTCTGTTTATCTACGGTTTGAGTATGCTGGAAACCAATCGTTCCAGTGACAACGGCTGCAATCAATGCCGAGATTATAAAACCGAGAGTGAGACGGGTCCCAATGGAGAAATTCACTAGCAAATTGCCGCTTCGCCTGCGAGCAGGACGAATAGGTGTGAAAGACTGAGCCTGATCGCCAGTCAATGGGGCAGTTTTGCGGGAGAGGACTTTATCTCTGTGGCTCATGGCTAATTCACCTCTCTTTTCCTCGTTGGGTACCATGCAATAGTAGACAAAGGTATCCCATCTGCATGTATGGCCAGTTTTACCTGTGGTAATTTCATATCCCCAATAGGAATGTAGTTATTCTGTAAAGCGAGTTCCCGAACAGTTGGTGAGAGCATAAAATCTAGGAATGCTGAGACAATCGGATTGTCATCACCCAAGGTATACATATGCTCATAACTCCAGAAGGTGTAATTCCCCGCAATGATATTGTCCTTCGTTGCTTTTTTTCCATCTATCGCAATCGGATGTACACTGGCGTCAACTCCAGATTGCACCAGATAACCGATGGCCCCATGAGTTTGCGCCACTTTGTCGTGTACGGTAGTTGACGAATCTTGTTGCAAAACCTGATTCCCACTCCCTTCATCACGCCCACCTAACACATATTTACGGAAGGTATCACGGGTACCAGATGTGGCTGGACGAACAATAGGAACAATTGGCAGATCCGGTCCACCTACCTCTTTCCAGTTCGTCAGTTCATTGGTGGAGAAAATAGCCACAATTTGATCATGTGTCAGTGAAGGCACAGGCACATCGAGATTGGTAATCAACGAAAAAGGCGTTACACAGACAATATGATCGGTCATATCTGGATTAGGATACGCAGCAAAAGATGCATAAACATCAGAATTACCTATATTCACTTTATGATTATAAACATCATTTAATCCTGTAAAACTTCCACCTCCAGAGACTGTAATATGCACCAGAGGATTTTGCTTCTCAAAGGCTCGCGCCGCCTTCGTTACTAGCGGCAGAAGGGCTGTCGAGCCATCAACCTGAATAGCGCCGCTTAATTCTGTCTTGGCATCACCTGTTCCAGTACAACTACTGACAAAACTGCCCACAAACAAGCATAAAACGAGGATTGTTGGTAATGACCATCTTACTCTCCAAGAGTGTTTCGTTCTATATAGAACAGGATATTTCCTCATCATACAATCTACCCCTTAGATCTAATTGTTCAGTCTTGATCTAACCCATCGCCATTGAGGATAGAAAAAGAATATTCGCCTCTCATTCCATATGGGGAATGAGTCCATATCTATAATTTCAGAGGTAATTATGCGAGGTTAACTTTAAGTACCTGTTAAACTAGTACTTTTGGCTGGTATAATTTGTAATTGTTCAGATTGAACCTCTCGGGAGAAGAGAGATGGGTCCAGGAGAAGGCATCTTCAGAGAGCGAAGGAGAGAGGCTTATGCGGAAGGAAGTTACTAATTGGCAGAGAAGGTAGAAGTAAGAGCGAGGAGACATTGTTGGAAAGGATTGAGTTGTTGAGCCATCCAAGTAGCAAAGAGAGAAGCCAGGGTCATACGTGTTTGACTGCCTTTAGGAGTGCGTGAGCCTCCACTGATTTTGCGTGCAATGACCAGGGGACGAATACTACGTTCGGCAAGATTATTATGGGATGGGACTCCAGCAATAGCGACAAAAACAAAGAGTTCTGGCAAAAAACGTTCGATCCGCTCACATAAGATCCGCTGAGGAACATCGACACGCATGTAGGAGCGACAGAGGTTGAGCAGCCGCTGTTCATACATGTGTTGTTGAGCTTTACGAGCTTGGAGAAGTTTCGTTGGAGAAAGCGCTGGGTCATCTCTTGCATGTGCAACCCAAGCGCTGGCATCATCATAGATAGCCCGAACGGCCTTAGCCCAGCCCAGGAGTTGCTCATCTTTGGGATGGAGCTTTTTGAGATCGTGGATATCGCCTAAGAGATGTACCCAACAGCGCTGATGGTATCCCTTGTGAGTATTGTAGCCTGCATAAAAGTCACTGCCGAGTACTCCCTGGTACTCTTCCCCGATGAGGCTTTTGACCACTTCCCCTGCTCGCGAATGGTGATACTCGTAATAGCGCAAGGTCGGAGTGGAAACACTCCAGATGTAGCCATTCTGTCCATCCTCTCGCCAACCGGTCTCATCAGCTTGCACTGCCGGACTGGTCTGGATCTGCGCTTTGATGCCGTCAACAAGAGGTTGAACATGCTTGCCTATGCGATGCAACAGCTCGACGATTTCTCCGTTACTGATCTTGACCTGATGCATCGTTTCGAGGTAGAGCTGGATCTGTCGAATAGGCAAGCGCATTACCGTTCGCAGTGTGGCAATCAAACTGGTCAGGCGCACTCCAATGCGTCCCTGTCCCAACACTTCTTCATGCAAGTCCACCGGGGCTTCATGCCACTTCTGACAGTTGGAACACCAACCTTGGTAGATGCGGTGTTGGGTGACGACAACTTCAGGAGGCGGTGGGATATCGATGACTTCTCGGACTCTGGCGAGCGTGATGCCTCCCAGACGCTGATGACACTGGGAACAATTCACGACGTGGTGCTCGGCGCTCTCGGTCGGTGTCTCTCTTGCCCGTCCCTTGTTGTATTGCGCCTCTCGTTTCTTGCGTGGTTTTTTCTCACCTGCTTCTCGCTTCTTGGCGTTCGCTTTGACAAATTCGGGTGGCGGCGTTTTCCGTTTCTCTAACTCCGCTATTCGGGCTTGAGCCTTCTGCAATTGCTCTTGGCTTTCTTTCAATTGCTCTTGCACCTTTTGCAATGCTCTCAATTGCTCCCGGGTTTGGTGCAACTCTTCTAAGGCTCGCGACAGCGCGTCCTCCAAGGAGGCTATTTTCTCTTCTGCGTTCATATTCTTGAGTCTATCATACTCTCTACCTCATGAACAGCCCTCTTCTTCCCCCTTTAAACTCTACCATTCAACTCATTAGGTCAAGTCTGAACAGTTTCTATAATTTCATTTCATTGACGAATCCAGTAGCTTCGTGTTCATTCACTATTGTCATTAGCTGATTTAAGTTCTTGCTTATTCTAAATGGTAAGTTTAGATATTCTCTGCGAAATTACTATTAATAAAAGCATTTCTGGTGATGGAACTTTCTGGATGTGAGAATCATCTTAGATTATGAGTGAGTCTGCATAATCTCACTTGTAGTGTATGATAAAATCTACACGAAGAGTTATTAATATGCATTTCAGGGCATTGACAACATCTTCGTTACAGAAAGACAAGCGGAATAGACATGTTGCACATATCTCATTCACTTTCCACACTTCGCCAGATGGCTATCCTTGGCATAGTTGGCGCGTTATTCGTCGTTCTATCAGCGTGTGGCCCGAATACATCATCAACCACTACAGGTTCTGGCTCAGGAGGTACAACCGGCACACCAACACCTCGACCCACCCCAACACCGACTATACCAACCACAGGATATGCTGGCATTCACGGCTGTCCAAGCGATATGACTGTTTCAAACGCTCCCAAATCAGTTAATGTGACTATAAGAAATACAGATGTCAATTCAACTGTCATCGCTCACGTCGGCGATACTATCGAGGTGCGCCTTCCCTTTGGACAAAAATGGGAGGGACCAGTACAACTCCCAACTAACCTCGAACAACAACAACCGGCTGGCTATGCTTTTATACCCGACCACGTCTGTATCTGGCGCTTTGTCGCCCAAGGTGTAGGTATTGCCAATTTAGATTTCACTATGCAACCCCTTTGTTTAAAAGGCACGATGTGTCCCATGTACATCGCCGATGAAACTTTCACTGTCGATGTGAAGTAAGACATAGGGATTTGTTTTTGGAGAGCAGAAAATACCTATCAGCTATCCGCACTTAAAGCTGCACTGGAAGTCTGCTTCTGACTAGGGCGATTAGCAAACTCATCCGCATGTGCGAGCCGTCGCTTGATTGATGGATGTGAGTAGAAGAAGAACTCGATGAGTGGCGATGGCTCAATCTCCGCCAGGTTCTGATTGGCAAGGCGCGTCATGGCACTTTTAAAGGCTGCCACTTTACTCGTCGATTGTAATGCATACTCATCAGCCTGATACTCGATCAATCTGCTATACCCGTTGGTAATCGGCATGAAGATAAGGCTAAAGATACCTACAAGCACGAAGAAGAAAGGCAATGTCGCTGGATCTGTCAACGAACGATAAAAGTGCAGTGCATCAATAATCCAATGGAGAAGTACATTTACCACGAACAGCCCACCAAGCATCAAAACAGCATGGCCCACAATTAACTTCCAGATGTCATGATGAACATGGTGCCCCAATTCGTGCGCAAGCACAACCTCTATCTCATCGACCGTATAACGATCAGCCATCGTATCACCCAATACGATACGACGCGTATTACCAAGACCCATCAGGGCAGCATTGGTCCCCGTCGTCTTGCGACTCATCGACATGACAAAAACTCCCCGCACCTGCGTATGCGCCCGTTGAGCCAACACTAATAACCGTTCCTTGAGTTCGCCATCCGGCAACGGACTATACTTGTAGAAAATGGGAAAAATGAGGACTGGCGCAAGATTCGCCATCACTACAGAGAAAAAGAGCAGCATGACCGCCGCCCAGAGCCACCACAACTGCGGCTGGAACGCGAGCAAAGCATACACTAGCCAGACAAAAACCGCCTCTAATACCAGACTAAGCGCAAACCCAATGACGTGCTCCCTTATCCACGCCTTCAAGCTCATTACCGAAATTCCGTAGCGATGAGATAACACAAACCCGCTATAGTATCCCATAGGCAATGTAAACAACCCATACGAGATGATCAGAACCAGGAAGTAGAGCAAGATCTGCACAGGAAACCAATCTGCCCTCGGCTGCCAACTCAGGAAAGTGCCTTTAGCCATCCCCTCAATAACGTTGCGCAACCATTTATCCAATCCAAAACCTAGCATGATTGCGATTGCAACAGTGATAACGCCTAGATTCACAAGTGAGAGCCGGCGGCGAATGCGGGCGTATCTTTTGGCTTGTTGTTGCCGTTCGAGATCGATCTGGGCGGGTGTGTCTGCGTTCATAGGTGTAATCCTGTTCTTGTAGGTATAAAAACACAACCAACGGGATAGGAGCTGTAGGTCCAAGAGGTTCCACCCCTCTCGCTACAGCCCCAGCACAACAAGCCATCTAGCAAACGATAATTATATAAAAAACTCTCTCAATAAATAATAAGAGAAAAACCGTGTTTAGTCGTAACAGGGCGAGGCTTCTTGAGCGCACGCCAAGCATATTTACTCATACCAATATCTTTACGAAGCTTGTTGAGTTGCTCTTCAGAAAAATGCTCAGATGCCGCAATCACAACGGAGCGCAATTCCGCACGAATAGCGTTGATACGGGCCTCAAGAAGCGCCAGTCGACAGCTATCATGCGGTAAACCTTGTACTGCGAGCCGCGCAAGATCTGCCCACTGCGGGACTGGGGCGCGCATGGCATCAACCCTTTCCTTGATAAAAGCGCTCATTTCATCAAAGTCCGGTATAGATGAAAGATTGGGCATGCTCAGATCTGCCTTTCCAAACGTGGTAAATAACTTTACCACCATTGCAATCTTCGATGTATGTTTTCAAAGGAGCGGCGGGCACTTTCAAGCGATGGGATACTTGGACTATCATTCTCTACAATGAAACATCCTGTACCGCTAGCACGCGCAGCTTTAGCACAGCCAGCAATATCCAATATTCCATCACTCACTTCTGTGAATGTGCGATCGGGGGTCATATCCTTGAGATGCAATGCTACCATGCGCCCACGATGTTTGTGCATAAAGCCAATTGGGCCAATACCTGCAAAGACAGCCCAAATTAGCCCTCGCTTCATTAGCGCAGGATCAGTGCCAGCAAGGAGTTTATCGATGATGAGTTCGCCAGCAGCGTCGGGACGAAACTCAAAATCATGATTATGATAGGCGAGAATAATGCCGCGTTCCTGAGCACGACGACCATATGCGTTCAAAATATCGCTCAGACGCTTCATACCTTCGCCAGTACGCCATTTTTCTTCGATTGAGGGCACAACTAGCAAAGATGAAACAATATTAAGACAATAGTTGATTTCGCGATCAAAATCCTTTTCTAACGCGGCAAAACTGACATGGGAACCAATCGCTTGCAAACCTGTATGGGTCAAAAGAGCTACCATATCTTTGGATGAGAGATTACTGTACCCAGCAAATTCAATAGCTGTATATCCAATCTCAGCTACACTGTACAGGACTGACTTAAAATCCCCGAATGCACCGCCCATCAGTTGATGTTTTGATTATACCACACGACGTAGGGTGTTTTTGCTCCCACTTATCTATCGCCCGGATAGTATACGCCAAAAGATTCCGCCCCGTTGAGGTACTTGCTCCCAAGGATAAATGCGTGGCACACGATGTAGGGCACTGCATTATAGAGGTTTTTGGATACATAGGAGAGGTCGAGTTTCCACACTCATGGAAGCTCGGCCTCCCACGACCATACCTCGATACAGCTATTTCAACCGCGCTTCAATTCCTGTCAGTTTTTCGCGCAGTAAACGGTTTTCCTCGCGCATCTCATCCAGATCTTTGCGCAACTGTTTATATTGTTCATCAGTCTTGTCACTGGTACGCAATGTGTGGGCAGCAACGCGCATAGCACGTCTTGCACCATCGTCAAGCTCCGATGCAGCAGCACGTTCCAGAGCGGCAATAGCGCTTCTATCACCAAAGGTCGCCAGTGCTCTGGCAGCAGCAGCACGTGTTGGCTCCCAACCGTCATGTTCGACCGCTTCACAGAGTGCATTGACAGCACGTTGGCGCGCTTCTTTGCTATACAGGTGCTGATTGCTACCGACCTGCGATAACGCTACGGCTGCCCCCTGACGCAAGAAAAGTGCGTTGTGGGAGTTGCTCAGATGGTCCGCCAGGATATCAATTACACGCTCTTCACCCGATTGGGCCAATCCACGGAAGATGGCACGTTGTACATATGACATCCAGCTCGGACGAGTGAGAAAACGCAACAGAAAATCGACATTGCCTTCAACACGCGTCTTGCCTAAAGCTTCGGCACTGCTACCCTCGACCAGATAACTCACGTCGCCCTGCTCTACAATGCTGCGCAATGCTTGCACGGACTTCTGGGCCAGTTCCATGCGCTCCGGTGCCTGAAAGGTGCCAAGCGCACTCGCTATAGCTTCACGTACACGTGAAAACTGTTGCGGGTCCAGATTGTGTAGAGCATCGATGAGGGCCGCTTGAGTCTGTGTGGTGCCATGTTTGGCCAGCGCTTGCACCGCCGTAGCACGTACTCCCCAGTAGGGATCATTGGTAAGAGCATTGATTAAAGCCTCACGCGACTTCTCTTCATTTTTCTCTCCCAATCCCTCAGCAGCCTCTACACGCCCTAGCACGTCGGGATCATGCGCAAGCTGATAGCCGAGCATCTTTGTAGAGCGCTCGAACTTGAGTGTTTTGAGAAGCCAACCATCTGGATCGATACGAATCATTACAGGCTCTCGCTCCAGTGGCACATAGAAGGTTTGCTCAACCTGCTCACCCTCACCCAGGGTCACACGCAAGCTAACCACACGTGTCTGGGCAGGATCGACATCTTTGCCCTCTCCGTCCGCTGTGGGAACGGTAAATGCTAGATCGAGCGGCATATGGAAGCAGGCCGTCAACGCATCTACTTTTTGGGTCTGCTTGATGCGCAAGCGGGCCAGCTTGTGTTCACTATCCCACTCGTAGCTAGCCTCCAGATCGGGATGCCCCCC
>JGI24806J26614_1000280_pt1 | contig 14097 bp, 13 predicted proteins | sample Kansoi200umMDA_FD_26614 | JGI IMG/M metagenome (IMG submission 26614)
TAATTTCTGATATTAAATGATTGCTTTGTATTGATGGAGGTTCTGTAATAGTGACAGAAGTATTTGCAATACATCCATTTGCATCTGTAACGTTTACAAAATATGTACCTGCACATATTCCAGAAGTAGGACTGGAAAAAGTATAAGGGGAAGAACCTCCAATTGGTGTTAAATTTATTGTTCCGTTACATAAGCCAAAACAAGTTGCATCCGTATGATTTTCAGAAACAATGAAAGAAGTTAGTTCAGATATATTTGCTGTAATGGTAATTGTGATGGAATAGCTACACTTTCTCCAACAGGTGGTGATGCTCCTTATAGTTTTTTATGGTGTAATGGAGATGCAACAAATTCTGTTACGGGTCTTTGCGCTGGAACTTGTCTGGTACAAATAAGTGACGTAAATAATTGCGCAATAATTGACACAATTATTATACCTGAACCTTCAGCTATCATTTTGAATACTGCATCAATTCCTAATGCTATATGTGCCGGTACCTGTACAAATCTGGATCTGATTGTTTCAGGAGGAGCATCAGGATATACTTACTCATGGTCCCCGGGATCAGAATTAAACGATTCACTTATTGCAAATCCTGTTTCCTGCCCTTCATCAACATCAAGCTATACAGTGAATGTTACTGATTCGAATGGATGCAATGCTTCAGATATTATTCCCATTGCAATAAATCAATTACCAACTGTAACTTACACAGCAAGTCCTTCTATGTTTTGTGACAATGTTTCATCTGTTGTATTAAGTGGAGGAACTCCTGCAGGAGGAATTTACAATGGCACTTCGGTTAGTGGAAATTCCTTTAGTCCTCTTACAGCAGGTTCCGGTACTTTTTTAATTAATTATGTTTTCACAGATGCTAATGGATGTACTGATTCTGCTGCTTCAAATATAACCGTGAGTGTATGTGCAGGTATTACTGAGCCTAATGCTGATATTAAAAACATAATTGTTTATCCGAATCCTATGCACGGAAATATTATCGTAAGCGGTTTAACAGAAATTTCACAAATAAAAATTTTCAATGTTTTTGGAGAAGAAGTATTATACAGACAAACAGAAAAAAACAATATTAAAATTGATGTTAGTGATCTATCAACCGGTATCTATTTAATACAAATTCAGGGCAAAACAAATTTCATCTCAAAAACCATAATTAAAGAATAAGGAATACTGCATTATGTGGTAAAAGAATAGTTGAACTTGAAACTGTGCCATTATTATTTTATTAATTTTACGCCACAGATCCAGCCCAATTTGTTTATTAACCTTATAAGATATCTGTGCAACAATGCGTATTCTTTTTATCGATTCCAATCATCCATTACTACATACTACTCTTGAAAAAGCAGGACATACCTGTGATCTGAATTATCAGTGGACCAAAGAGGATATAATAAATAATATCCATAATTATGATGGTATTGTTATTCGGAGCAAAATAAAGATCACAAAAGAAATTATTGATAAAGCTTCCAAACTTAAATTTATTGCTCGTGCCGGTGCCGGAATGGAAAACATTGATGTAACCTACGCAGAAAGTAAAGGAATAAAATGCTTGCATGCACCTGAAGGGAATTGCGATGCGGTTGCTGAACATACCTTAGGAATGCTTCTTTCATTATTCAACAATATTTGCAAAGCCAATAAAGAAGTGCGTGAAGGAAAATGGTTGCGTGAGGAAAATCGTGGGGTTGAGTTGATGGGAAAAACAGTCGGGATTATCGGGTATGGAAATATGGGAACTGCATTTGCAAAAAGGCTGCAGGGTTTTGGTGTGAAGACAATCGTTTATGACAAATACAATCCACCGTTACTAAGTGGAAATAATTTTATTTCTAAAGCAACGCCTGATGAGATCTTTGAAGAGTCAGATATCTTGAGCTTACATGTTCCACTTACAGAGGAAACTCAATATATGATCGATGACGAATTTATCAGTCGCTTCAAAAAAAATATTTATATCATAAACACCTCTCGTGGTAAATGTTTAAATACTGCCGATCTTGTTGAAAATATTAAATCCGGAAAAGTTTTAGGTGCTTGCCTTGATGTCCTTGAATATGAAATGGTTTCATTTGAAGGATTGGATATTAAATCTTTGCCCGAAGCTTTTCAGTATTTAGTTCAAAGCGATAAAGTAATCCTTTCTTCCCACATTGCAGGCTGGACCCATGAAAGCAATGAAAAAATAGCAAAGATCCTCGCAGAAAAAATACTCAGCTTATTTCCTTCAGAGTAAATTTTTATCAAAATTTATCAAATTCTGATTCCTATAATTGAAACATCATCAACCTGATCAAGGTTTCCTTTCCATTCATCAAAAACATTTTCGAGATTTCTTTTTTGGTGGGACAATGAAAGTGTCGAAATTTCGGACAACAATTGTTTTAGTTGTTTCTGTTTGAATTTTTTTCCAAGGGCACCCCCAAACTGATCTGCAAAACCATCTGTTAAAATATAAATTGTATCTCCCTTTTTAAGTTCAATCAGATGATTGGAAAAATTATTTGATTCAATATGTTTTCCTATTGGCTGACTATCCGCTTTTATTTCATTCAGTTCTCCATTTCTGATAATATGCAAAGGAATATTAGCTCCTGCATATTCAAGCTTTAATTTATCGGGATAAAAAACGCAAAGGGCTATGTCCATTCCATCCCATACTACTTCATCACTTTTTTCAAATGTTTCAATTACAATCTCCCTAACTTTGCTAAGAATCTCAGCCGGCTGAACCAATTTAAATTCTCTGACAGCCCTATTTAAAGCATTGTGACATACAACGCTTACCATTGCTCCCGGTACGCCATGTCCGGTACAATCTGCAATTGCAAACAAAATAGAATCTCCAATCTTTTCAATCCAATAAAAATCCCCTGCAACAATATCTTTAGGTTTATATATTATAAAAGAATGTTTAAGGTTTTCTTTAAGCAATCGATCCGGAGGTAATATAGCAGCCTGAATGCGTTTAGCATAATAGATACTATCGGTAATTTCTGACTTTTGCTTATTTACTTTTATCAACGCATTTTCAAGCTCCTGGGTTCTTTCCTTTACAAGTAATTGAAGGTCATCCTGTAGTTTACGAAGTTCTTCATTATATTTTGTCTGAACTAATTTTGTTGCAGTCATAGAAGCAATCGTATTCAGGATCTGCAAATCATCCACGGGATAAAAATTTTTCTCGGGGTGTTCTGAATCAATAACACCAATTACTTTTTTATTATGAATGATCGGCACTGCTATTTCCGATAATCTCATATCATCATCTATCAGATATCTTGGATCTTTACTAGTATCGGAAATGATTTCGCCTTTCCCGGTCTTAGCAATATGTCCAACCACACCTTGTCCGATCTTTAATTTAATAGGATTTAAAATATCAAGAGCTATTGGATTTTTTGGCCCGTGAGCAGCCCTTTGAATAAGAAATTTTCTGTCCTCATCAACNAGGTAAATTACACAATCAATATATCCTAATTGTGCAATGGCATTTTTAGCAACAGACCAAACAACTTCCTCCACAGTTTGAGCTTCTAATAAAGCTGCGGCAAACTTGTATATTACCTCAAGATAACGTTCCTTCTTTTGAAGATTTTCAATATTCTTGTTTGAATTTATAAATTCCATGAGACTTAAAACTAGATATTTTTACTAGAAAAAGTCATGCCTTTATTAACACCTGTCTTTATAGAATTATCTATCTGATTTGGACAATGTTATTTTCAGCTCGCAATTATAAGTATAATAACAAAGATAAAAAATATACGTAATTATCATAATTTGGTTTACAGGAAACTAAATTATTAAATAACATTCCGGATGTATGGCGGGATAAAAATAGAACAAGTGTATATTAAATTTTCAGGGTCTTATCATTAAAACTGAAAGGTTTTCATTATTATGAAATTCATTATCTTCATTAAGAACTCTCCACCCGTCAAAGCTAACGATCATCAAACCTGAATCAGAAATATTATTCAGCTTCGCATCTTTTTTTGTCACTAAAGCAATATTGTTAGGTGAGAAATTTTCAATGTTGGTTATTTCCTCTTTTAATTCAGAATTGGCGCTTATAACATCTTTATAATCGATGATAAAAATTTTATAATCACTGTTTCTCAATATTTTCTTTGCATAAAACAAAAGGAAAACATCGCTAATTGAAAAAACAGGAATAAATATTTTATGAGGCTCTTTGAACTCTTTGTCAATAAAAATTGCAACTGGAATTCTGCTTTGAACAATAAAGTTTTTCACTCGTTCATCAATTACCGTTTGAGTTTCTATCAGTGTATCCTTGCCAGTAATTGAATTAATTAATTTTTCCGGATTTAGTGCATTGGTTGTAATGCCGATTAACTTACCTAAGAAAGATCCTTGGAATAATGATTGTCCGGCTCCAACAATCAATAAATTATATTCTCCACTATTTGCAAGAGACAATATTTCATCACTAACATCATTCGAAGCTTTGTATAATGTCTGAATATCCAATCCTAATTTCCCAGCTTCTGATATTACAGGCCTGAAACTTTCCTTTTCAAATTCAGCTGCGTTGAATTTATTAATATCGGAACTTGGTGTTACGTGTAGTGTTGTAATTTGTGCATTGCTATTACCTGATAACAAACTGGCGATCCGAACCATCTTCTTTCCAGTCTGTGGATTTGCAAAAGAAACAAGGATTTTAAATTTTTGTTTCAATCCATTTGAGTTTTTTTCAGCAGGTTCTTTAGAAAATTTATTTATCAGATCCAATGCAGGCCCGGTCATAAAAGTGGTTATGAGTGCCATTAAAACCATCATCGCAAACATTTCAGGAGTAAGAACTCCGAGATCGTACCCGATATTTAATACGATAAGTTCCATTAACCCTCTGGTATTCATTAACGCTCCAATGGAAATACTGTCTTTCCAACTTTGTCCGACAAATTTTGCAGCAAACATACTTCCTCCGAATTTCCCAACTACAGCAACTAAAATGATAAGACCACAAATCCCCCATGAATGAGAATCATTTAATAATCCTATCTGTGTTCTTAAACCTGAGAAAGCAAAAAATAATGGAAGTAGTAATCCAAGTGAAACATATTCCACTTTTTCAATTAATATTCTTCTGAAGCTAAATTTTGGCGGCATGATTACCCCTGCCATAAAAGCTCCAAATAAAGCATGAATTCCAATAACTTCTGTTGTATATGATGATATCAATAATACTCCGAAAATGATAGCCACAATATTCAGACTTAATGTCTCTTTATTTGAATATACTTCTCCAAGCTTATTAATAAAAGGCTTAATTAGTTTTAACATTACAATCACATACCCGAGCGCCAACACAATTGTAAAAACAGAGCTCATAAATGATCCGGCTTTAACTATTGCAATAACAGAAGCTAAAATACACCACGCAGTAATATCATCTGCTGCAGCGCATGTTAATGCAATTGTTCCCAATTTAGTTTTTGTCATTCCTCTTTCCTGAATGATCCTTGCCAAAACCGGAAATGCGGTAATACTCATCGCAATGCCCATAAACAAACTGAATGATAAAAAATTAATTGTTGGTGGGGCAAATTCAGAATATAGAAAAAAGGCTAACCCCATCCCTAAAGCGTATGGTGCAATAATACTTGCATGGCTAATTACAATCGCATCACGCGCTTTTGTTTTTAGTACTTTCAAGTCTAATTCCATACCTATTACAAACATGAATAAGATCAATCCTATCTGACTAAAGAACTGAAGATTTGGCAATGAAGCCTTTGGAAAAAGAAAAGAGGTGTATTCCGGAAACCACAATCCCAATAACGATGGACCAAGAAAAATACCGGCAACAACTTCACCTATTACTGTTGGTTGCCCGATTTTATTAAATAGAAATCCAAAGGTGCGTGCAGTTATTATAATAGTAATAATTTGCAATAACAAAATCGCGAGTGGATGTGTAATGTTATGGGTTATTGTTTCCCTGAACATCCCAATTATATCAATATTCCCATTATCCGTTGCAGGAATTATTCCTTTTGCAACTTCCAATGGTTTTCCTGTTTGAACTATCCAATACATTAAAGACAGGAATCCACCTATTACTCCAACATAAAATATTACATTCTTATATTTTTTCATTTTTTTGATCTTTATTTTTTTCTTTTATTGGAAAATAAAACACAAAACCTGCAACGGTTCGAATTCCTGCATTATAACTTTTTATAAAATCGTGTGTTAAATAAGGTGCTGCTTCAAAAAACAAACCTGCATTTTGAAATGGAAATGGAAATGCTTCCACGCCAATTGGAATAATTCCTCCAACTTTACTATTTTTCCCTGCCAAATTCCATTCCGTACGGATTCCTAAACCTAAATGAAACCGGACTTTCTCCAGCCTGATAATTCGGCAAACAGCTGAACACTCAGTTACGAAGGACGATTGTGATTTATTGTCTGAAAAGTTTGCTTTTGTTATTCTGGTATCCAATATCCATTTTGAATTCTTCCCGGTTCGGATACCTAAACCTGTTTCGGTTCCTGTTGGATAAATGCCGATGCCAATCCCTGTTTGACCATTAGCAAACGAAAATAAAATAGAAAAAAGAAAATAAATTAAAATACGTTTCACTTTTGAAAATAATTAGAATAGTGCGAAAATAATCGCAGATCGTATCTAAACCAAAACTCCAATTTGAAAATGTAATGAAACGACTAAAAAATGCTACATCTTATCCAATCCAATCCAGAAAAGGCTTCCGAAATGGTTCTCCTAATAAAAAGCTCGCCTTTGGGGAAGGATCTTTTACTTTAAGTGTGATCTCATTTGCAGAATGAGCAAGGACCGATCTTTTTGAAATGATCTCGGATTTATTGATCTGTATAAACTGATCTGAAGGCAGAAGGGATATTAATTTTTCAATTGTAATGTTTTTTAACAGGAGCGTTCGATCGTCATTCATGAAAACCATTTTATCACGTTTATCAACCTCAGAGGTGCTTACATAAATTATTTCATCAAAAAATATTTTTGACTTTCCAAGATTGGTGTTCCAGTTAAAATATTTGTCTACTCCTGTTTTCTCAACAATTAATTTATATGCTTTTTTAAGTGCTTTTTCCAGACGATCTTTTATTACCGGTTTTTTTATAAAATCAATCGCCTCAAGATCATACGCATCGACTGCAAACTCAGGATGTGCAGAAACAAAAATGACATATTTATTCTCAATTTTTTTTGCCACTTCCAGTCCATTCATACCGGGCATATTGATATCTAATAAGCAAACATCAAAGTTTACATTTTGAATTTCCTCAAGAAAGTAGTGTGGAGAATCAAAACATTTAACAACCTCAACAAAAGGAAATTGTTCGCATAACATACGTAGGTATGCTAAACCTGAAAGCTCATCATCCAATATGACGCATCTTATTCTGGACATCGCGTAATTTTATTTTTAAATGAGCAGTATGAATATCGTTTTCAATTGAATAACTCAAGCGACAAGCTGTTCCATACAAGATCTCAAGTCGTTTTTTCATATTTTCTTTTCCAATCCCTCCTTTAGAACTGAACATAGGAGATTTGTTGATCTTATTAGAAACAGTAAGATCGAATTCGTCTTCTTTTAATTCAAACATAATTGATATAAAAGCGTCTTTACTTTGCAAGTCGCCATGCTTAAAAGCATTTTCAATAAAATAAGCAGAAATTAACGGGGCTAGTAATGGTTCATTGTAAAAAGGATTTGCTTCATTCACGATCAACCTTACTCTCATGTCGAATATCGGACTCAATTTTATCCTGTTAAGTTCTATAAAATTTTGTGCAAATTCCAACTCTTCCTTTATACTTATATAAGAAACATTACTATCATATAAAATATAATCCAGCACACCGCCAAGTTTTTCTAAAACCTGGTAAGTTCGAAAAGCATAGCCTTGTATGGAATTAAGTGTATTCTTAAAAAGATGAGGATTTAATCTGAACTTTGAATTTTCGAGTTCTAATGAATGGATCCGATTTAAAAATTCTTTGTTTTCCTTTTGAAGAACTTCATTAAGTTGCTCTAGCTTTTTTCCATTATAATGTGATCTGTATATTACTAAACCACTTATGATCAAAGCAAGTAACAATAATATTAAAATAAAATATTCCAAAACCATTATATATTTTATTATTTAATTGATCGCACCATTTTTTATTTCCTCAACTACTGCAGGATCAAGTAAGGTAGATATATCGCCCAAATTATTAACATCCCCTTCAGCAACTTTTCTTAAAATCCTTCTCATGATCTTTCCGCTTCTTGTTTTTGGCAATCCTGTTACAATTTGAATTTTATCAGGTTTAGCAATCGCACCAATCACTTTTGTCACTTCCGCAAGGATCTCTTTTCGCAGCATTTCAACATCCTTATTCTTATTTGTTGTTATTACGTATGCGTAGATGCCTTGTCCTTTAATATCATGAGGATAACCAACAACAGCAGATTCAACAATATCAATATGCATATTGATCGCACTTTCCACTTCAGCGGTTCCTATCCTGTGTCCGCTCACATTCATAACATCATCCACTCTTCCTGTGATTCGATAATAACCATCTTCATCACGTTTACAACCATCACCGGTAAAATATAATCCCGGATAAGTTGCAAAATAATTCTGCCGGCAACGATCATGATCACCATAAGTAGTTCTTAAAATAGATGGCCATGGAAATTTGATACATAAATTACCTTCAACACCATTACCAAGAATTTCATTCCCTTTATCATCAACTAAAATGGGCTGAATTCCCGGAAGCGGTAATGTTGCAAAACTTGGTTTTGTTTTTGTAATTCCTGCCAAAGGCGAAATAAGAATTCCTCCTGTTTCAGTTTGCCACCAAGTATCAACTATCGGACACTTCCCTTTTCCAATATTCTCATTATACCAATTCCATGCCTCTTCATTGATCGGTTCACCAACACTTCCTAAAATTTTTAATGAATCCAATTTATACGGTTTAACAAAATCCAGTCCGCATGCCTCCAAAGCTCTTATAGCGGTTGGAGCAGTATAAAAAGTATTTACTTTATATTTATCGATCACCTGCCAGAATCTTCCAGCATCAGGATAAGTAGGGACTCCTTCAAACATTACAGAAGTAGCTCCTGCTAAAAGCGGTGCATAAACTATATAGGAATGACCGGTTATCCAACCAATATCCGCTGTACACCAATAAATATCGTTTTTCTTATATTGAAATACGTTTTCAAAACTGTAATGCGTATAAACCATATAACCACCGCATGTATGCACCACTCCTTTCGGCTTGCCGGTTGAACCGGAAGTATATAAAATGAATAGCATATCTTCTGCATTCATTATTTCAGCAGGACAATCAGCTGAGGCAATTTCCATTTCTTCTTTCCACATTACATCTCTTCCTGCTATCTTATTTATTTTTGTTTTAGTCCGTTCAAAAACAATTACTTTTTTCACAGATGAACAAACTTCCAACGCCTCATCAACAACATCTTTCATTGGAATTGATTTCGCCCCGCGATATGCACCATCACTTGTTACAACTATATTACAATCACAATCCTGGATACGTCCTGATAAAGCAGAGGCAGAAAATCCTCCGAATACAACAGAATGAATTGCACCGATACGTGCACAAGCCAAAACTGCAATCGCAAGCTCAGGAACCATCGGCATATAAATACAAATTCGATCACCCTTTTTTGCGCCATTCTTTTTTAACACATTTGCAAACTTGCAAACTTGTTCATGCAATTGTTTATAGGTAAGCTGAATTGCTTTTTCTGTAGGCTCATTTGGTTCCCAATAATATGCTATTTGATCGCCTTTATCAGCTAAATGTCTGTCGAGGCAATTTTCAGTGATATTTAATTTCCCTCCCTCAAACCATTTGATATCAGGGGTTTCAAAATTCCAGTCTAAAACTTTATCCCACTTTTTTTTCCAGGTAAATTGTTCGGCCTGCTCTGCCCAGAAAGCTTCCGGATTTTCTACACTTCTTTTATACTCTTGCAGATATTGCTCAAATGATGTTATACGCGACATGATTTCCCTTCTTTGAATTACACTCAAATTTATTGAAAATTTTCAGTACATTTAATAAATAAATCTCTTTGCAGGATAGAACACGGATAACGCTGATTAAACGGATCAAAACGAATTTTTTTCTGCAAATAATATTTTGTAATTAATTTTTATTTTTAATTATATCATGAAACAAAAAGCTTCTCTCCTTTTTACCTTATTAACTTTCATTTTCACAATTTATTCCTGCAAGGATAAAAAAGAAGAAGAAACCCCTGCAGCCGGAACAACTCCTGTTGAAGGAATTAATTCGACAACCGATGTTAAAGGATATGGGATTTTAAGTCACTTGCCGGGAATCTGGAATGGCCCGGTAACCTCTACCACCGGACTTGGTAGTTATCCTGAATGGATAGTAGATTTCCGTCCTGTTTCCGCTGCACAAGTTTCAGCCAAAAATGAATTGGATAAACTCAACAATATTTTAATGAGTTTTTTTATTGTAAAGCATAATAATGCATACAAAATGGGGTTTCGGAATGGAGGAGGTTTTGCCGGATCTAATCGTATTTCTTATGCTGTAATAGATAGCGTATCTGAAACTACCAATAATTATTTTTATCGGTTTGCGGATTTTCGTGCCGGAAAAACCAGGGTATATGTTGATGTTCTTTTTAAAGCTGATAGTCTGATCATGCATGTTTTTACAAACAAATATAATACGCAGTCAACTGCAACTACTCATATGTTATGGCAAGCTAAGTTACAGGATGTATCTTCCACTTCAGATGCTATTTCACACTTTTCTTTCCCGCAAAAACAAATGGTAAAGGATTTTACAACAACATTTGAATCTAAACCTGAAGCAATTTATTATAACGCTGATCTTGTCAATGACCCTTATAATGCGAATGCGCAGCCTTATTTAGGAAAGGTATCTGTTAATATTAGTTTTAATGCTTCCCATGTTCCTGATCCCGCAAAAAAAGTTTTTCTGATGATCACCACTCAACCATTATTTAGTGGTTTTACATTTAATCCGGCACAACTTAAATATCGTTCACGTTATGTTTTTCTTAATGCTAATGAAAATAATTTCATTTTTGATTATATGCATCCGGGGACATATTATTTGTATTCATTGTATGATTCTAATGGTGATGGGACTTTCTCCTCAGGTGATTGGATGTCTTCACCACTTGTAACAAATACTTTTACCCTTGGCGATAAAGGAACCCAGATCGTAAATACTATGATTGATTTTACAATACCGTAGAGATAATAATTTATGCTTAAACAATAAAAAGTTCGCATATATATTAGTTAGAAGCAAACTGGGGCTGATGTAAGAATTGACAATTTGTGTTACAAGACAAAATGAGTTTCAAAAAGAACATATCAAAAAATATCCTTCTTTTACTTGCCTTGACTTTTATTCTCGCATCAAGCTGCAAGAAATATCCAGATGGACCATTGCTTAGTTTGAGAACTAAACAACACAGAATTTGTGGCGACTGGAAAGTGGAATATTTTTCTATAAATGGCTACGACTCGACAGCTTATCTTCAAAGCCAAAATCTATATGGGTTTTATGTTTTTAGTGAACCAAAGGAAGGACATCCCGGGGACTTTGCATACAACAGCTTTGGTAATTATAGTAATGATTCAAGTTTGTGGTATTCAAGCGAGGGCACCTGGGAATTTAAAGACAATAAAGAGTCACTTCATATAAGATCTAGAACTTACCACTCAAAGCATTTTAATATCGGAGCTTTTGCCGCGGACAATGTTACTTGGGAAATAAGACGATTAAAAGAAAAAGAAATGTGGTTGAAAACTACATATATTGACGGACGAGAATATTTTATAAAATTCAAATATTTTAAAGCACACGCACGATAACATTCTGTATGTCCCAGTCAGCATATAACACAGGTCTGGCGCCATTTGGGCATTTCGCTCCGCAAGACAAATTATAATTAACTTTTAAATCAGGCTCCGCAATTAAAAATATAGTAAGAAACCCAAACGAGCGGCAAGCCTGGGAAAGTTAGCAGTAAAGTTGCTAATGCTTTTTTTAAAGTGCGCTCCGCCCAAATTGTTTTTCATTTGTCAATTTTTGAAGTTTCAGTAAAAACTCTATTTCGACAATTCTCTTGCTCTATCTCTCGCTTTCACAATTCCATTTTGTAATCCTTCACCAACACCTTCATTTTCAAATGTAGAAAGTGCTGCTTCTGTTGTTCCTCCTTTGGATGCAACCGCTTTAATTAATTCATCCAATGATTTATTTGCAGTATTCATTAAGTGATATGACCCAAGCATTGTTTGTTTAACAAGCATGGAAGAAGTTGCTTCATCAAAGCCCATTTGCTTTCCTGCTTCGATCATTTGTTTTACAATATAAAAAAAGTAGGCAGGTCCACTTCCACTCAATGCAGTTACTGCATCAAGAAGATCCTCATTTTCAAAGAAAACTGTTCGCCCGGTTGTTGCTAACAAATTTTCCGCTTTACGGATCTTTTCAATAGTTAATGTTTTACTTGCGGTAAAAGCTGTCATTCCCATTCCAAGCTCAGCGGGAGAGTTCGGCATTGCACGAACAATGTTTTTTTGATTCAATGCTTCCGAAATCCGCTCTATCTTCATCCCCGCCATGATGGAAACAATAATATTCTGTGGTTTCAATACTTCTTTTAACTCAATGCTTAATTCATTAAAATCCTGAGGCTTTACGGCAAGTATAATTATATCGCTTTCTGATATACGTTTGTCATTTACAACACATACTTCACCAAAGTTTAATTTCAAAAGTTCACATTTACGTGATTCGTTTTTTTCCGCAAGCAGTAAATTTTCTTTTGAAACAATATTATATTTCAAAAATGCACGGGCATAAATTAATCCCATGTTACCGCATCCTACAATTGTTATTTTCATGTTCTTCTTTTTATCAAAAAAAATCCCTCTCTGAAAAACGGAGAGGGATCAAATAATTTTTACAATTACATATTACAATCCCAATACGATCTCATTCGGATCTTTTCCTCCAAATAACATTTTAGCAGGGTTCTCTAACATCTCTTTTACTTTTACAAGGAAACCAACAGACTCACGTCCATCAATAATTCTATGGTCATAAGACAAAGCAACATACATCATTGGACGAATCACTACCTGACCATTCACAGCAACAGGACGATCAACTACGTTATGCATTCCAAGGATCGCACTTTGTGGAGGATTAATGATTGGTGTACTCATCATTGAACCAAATACACCTCCGTTAGTGATCGTAAATGTTCCGCCACTCATATCTTCCAAAGTAATTTTATTATCGCGTGCTTTTAAAGCAAGGTTTTTAATTTCGGTTTCAATTTGTGCCAGGCTCATTTGTTCGGCATTACGAACAACAGGTACAACTAATCCTTTCGGAGCACTTACAGCAATTCCGATATCAGCATATTTATGATAAACAATTTCTTCTCCATCTATCATTGCATTAACAGCAGGAAAAAGATTCAGTCCTTCTGTTACAGCTTTTGTAAAGAAACTGCAAAATCAGAAAGTTATGCAAGTGGAACACCATCACCTGCAGCCAAAAAACTGATGGATGAAAATAAAATTTCCGGTACTAAATTAAATGGCAGTGGAAAAGATGGCCGTATCACAAAAGGCGATGTGCTTCATGCTCTTGCAGGTGGATTTGATTCATCAACTACAATGGGTTGGGGTGGAACACGCGATACGGACCGCTCTAAAATGTCACCGTTAAGAAAAAAATTAGCACAACGTTTAGTTTCTGTTAAAAATGAAACAGCGATGCTGACCACTTTCAATGAAGTGGATATGAGTGCTATTTATGCTTTGCGCGCTAAGTACAAAGATAAATTCAAAGAGGTTCATGGAACTAATTTAGGGTTCATGAGTTTCTTTACAAAAGCTGTAACAGAAGGACTGAATCTTTTTCCTGCTGTTAATGCAATGATAGATGGAGAAGAAATTGTTTATCATAAATATGCTGATAT
>JGI24806J26614_1000281_pt1 | contig 14095 bp, 13 predicted proteins | sample Kansoi200umMDA_FD_26614 | JGI IMG/M metagenome (IMG submission 26614)
TTTTTTCAAGTGCACACCTTCGATTCTTCATGAAAACTCAGTTGTTAAATATTTTACTGTTCCGATATATTGTCGGCACTAAACATTTCGGTTAGCATTGGATAAATAATTACATTGGCGGTTACGGACCTCCTGATTATTCTAAGGATTTTTAGTAACTACATTTGTGGATGAGCTATTGTGGTCTATAATGAATAGTTTAGAATTATCTCCCTTATATCCTAAAAGATATGCCTGATTTGTTGATGGATTGATGGCAATATTATCAACAATCAAATCGGTTTCAAATTTATTGACAATATTATTGGTTGTGTTTATTGCTATAACCATACTTTTGGTGTCGTTTGAATTTTTAGACAAAATGTTGGTCGTATCTAGTTCTATTGTATAGAGTAATTTGTCATTTGGATTGTACAGAACATTTCTTACAAATTCTCCTTGTATGCTTGATATATTCTTCATAGTTGAAAGATCAATGGCATTAATCCTTCCGTCAGAACCCGCCTCATACAATATCTTCTCTTCCTTGTTGAGAGTTAAGCCGATTGGATTTTCCGCTGTAATATTAGCAACTATTTTATTATTTGATGCGTTTATCACTGAAATCATATTGTCGTATGTTGCGCCAACATATAGTAAATGAGATTCTGAATCTAATGCAATATCTTTGATTCCGTACATCCAATTGTCAAAGTGGACAAAGTGTAATGAGTTTCCGTCTATGACGTACAATCCTGGCTTTCCTCCATCAGGATATAACGAACCAATGTATATCATATTGGTAACAGGATTAACAGAAATTCCTGCCAAACTACCTTCTTTACCTTCTTCCTGTTCACCATATAATGTAATCCTCTTGAATTTATTGTCACTAGAGTTAATCACATACAACGTATCGTATGCAACTGTAGTGCCATTTTCTTTAACCCAATATTGACCTGTCGCATAGATAATTCCTTTAATAGGATCTAAGGCAATATTGGATAAACGATCATTTTTTTCAGAACCAATCTTGATTATGTTAGCGATTTTGTCTTGAATAGTATCGATAACGTAAATTAAGTTCTTTTGTTCATTATTGCTTGCAAATATTCCATAGATTTTATCTGTTTTTTCGTTAAACGCCATAGCAAGAGGTTCATCCTTTCCAAGAACAAAAGAGGTGACAGAAAAACTGTTAGGAATATCTTGTGAAAAAACAAAATTCAATAAAGTAACTGCCATCAATGTTATAATAACTGAGAGCTCGGAAAGTAATACAACATGGGAATGGCCCAAGTTATTCATGCATATGATTATTGATTTGACTTATTAAAGATATAGAATCGTCAATGGTTACCGCCATAAGATATACTATTTATTCATAATTTATTTTGCCAACAGTTCTAACTAATAATTTGATTGGCTAAGGTGGAAATATTGGTAAATTGATTGATAAAACCCTACTAATAGTAACGCGATTATAGTTCTACCATCTCGTATTTTGGCGACGCATGGTGATTCTGAATCGCCAACGCCAACCATATGGCATGGTTTTATCCCTCATTGCGAGAAGAACTGGACGAGAATTATTTGTGACAACATTCAATGCAGGAAGCTCGGATTTATATGAAAAATATAGTACCTATACTAATCATAAGAGGCTATTAGCGATAATTATTAGTCAACATTATATACATTGAAACGTAATATTCGTACGTGAAATCGCAAATTTTGTTCAGATTCAGGGGAAAATTGTTAGCTAAGGTGATATTTACATTAGTTCTATTTTCGGTTAGTTTGCTGTTAATTCCAATCGGTAATATAGAGGCATCCTCAGAGAAACAATGCCCAAATAGTCTTGCGGGAATATGGACTGTAATGCCGGACTACGCTAGTTTAGTATCCATGAATGGTTATTTTATGACTATTCCCCTGGACTGGGACTCCACCCTCGTTAATGGAAACTACAAGTTTTATCCATGTGAAAATCCGAACGTTACCTTTACTTTTCAACAATTTACCGGTGTGAATAATGCTCTTACCACAGAACAACTCGCCGATGGTTATATTTCCAAATATTTCAGCAACGTAGAAGGGTATCATGTTTTAGAGTCACATTACAAAAAAGGAACTCAAGAATATTTGGTATTAGCAACTATTGGCGACTCTGAATTAGAGACTATCCAACACGGGTTTATTCCTGTTATAGGATTGACAGGACCGGAATTATTTGTGGCCACCTACTCGGCAGATTCCCACGAGCTATTTCAAAAGTATAGTAGTTCCGCCGCAAAGATCTATAATAGCATTGTTTCAGTTCCACAGTCATGGCTGACACGAATCCAAGAACAGAATGCTGCAAAACAGCAGCAGCAGCAGCAGGGGTTGAATATTATTGAAGACATGATAGCAGATGCCAGTGCACAGTCAACGAATCATGTGTTGGGTTTATTGGACAAACAAACACAACTGGACGCTGCCGCCCGTGAAGACTCTGACGATTGGTATAACTGCGAGGGCGCTTATCGAGCAAGGGCTGGTTGCTAAGATAAAAGCAATAGCAACGCTTACATTTCTGTTCAAAGCATCTATTTGTGCCTGATAGCAAAGGAACAAGACGATCTAAGTTCCAGAACAATTGTTTCAAAATCTAAGCTCTTCTAAATTAATATTGCTCATAACAAATCAAACGCTATGGATTGCCCGCCTATTAAGGTACCTTCTTCACTTACTAAAGCCTAGTAACGGATGCCCTAACTATCATTACGGCGTATATTTTTTATAGAATCATTCCCATGACCTAATCGCTTATAGCACTCAAAAGATTGTTACAGATCTGATCACTCCCAACATACAGAGTTTGTATCCGATCATAATTGTTAGTGAGAATCGGAATAGTAAGTATTCTAATGCATGATCAAATAGGTTCATAGCACCTTACTCTGTAGAATTAATTCTTGCGTGTTGTCTTATCGTAAGGTCTGAATTATAATCAGAGACACTACACAAATTAAAAACTGGATGAAGTGTTTCCCCACCTACCAAAGATTCGGTTATTTCAGTGCCATGTGTGCCATGTGAATTTTCTCAGCTTTGTTTTAGTCGATAGTAGCGATGTAAGCAAATTTCTAGCAGGAATGGTTAGAATCCGCTCTGACCAATCTTGGAGGTGTATTCCGTAAAGAATTTTATTTACCTGATCCAAGGCATGCTATTTGGAGTTCTGCCTTTTTGTCAATCTCGGATGAGGAGCTAAGGATGCTGCTGCTACTTGCCACATTTGCAACTCGATTGCATACTGTTACTTCATATTCTATACTTTTAAAATCATAATCACGATAAGGTTGAACATCACCTAGTGGAGTTTTAATAAATCCTGTGCCCTTAGTCGGCACGGTGGATAAATCAATAAAAATAAAGTGACGATTCACGTTGAATAAGCGGGCTAGTAATAAATATTCAATTGCTGCATTGCCTGGTTTGTCTACTGTGCAACGGGCTCTATGACCCTCTCGATCCGCAAGATAACCACCCGAACCGATGTTCGCTCTCTCAAAGTAAGATGATTTTTCATTCCTAGTATCGGCAACCGGTTCGATTATGGCCATTCTTGCAACTTTTCTTGTGGGGTTATATTCTCCTGACATCTTAAAAGAAACATCAACATTGGCCTGATTTGGTGGACACCTTCCGAAATATTTCGATTTATCTATAGTAAGTACACCTTTTCCGTTGCCAATCAATTTATTATTTTTATCAATTAGAAACTTAAACTCAAGATTATACACATGGTCAAGTGGGCCGTCATATTCCTCTATCATTTTCTCGCCAAAGGGATATTGCTCCCATCGCGGAGAGCTCGTCGGATCCGCTATCGCATTTATCTTCAACTTTCCAACATAATCTTTCTCACATTCGCCTACTATCCTCTTTGCTAAATCAATCTGATGATCCATGTTTTGTTTAAAAACGTCATCCGCATCGTCAGCAGCTGCTTCAGCTCTATTAAAGGCTATGGCATGGGCCGCATTGGTAGTTTTCTCTACCCTTAGAATTATTACCTTACCCTCCATATCTCTCATTATCTCACCTGCGGAATTCAATTTCGGAATCTCAACTTCATTCACACCGCTAATGAAGGTAGTAGCTGCTATCGTTATTCCTGTGAGTAACATATTTGCTGCAATTTCTACTTTTGTCGTATGTATAATATTTTCGCGTGACTGTTCCGGTAAAGGTAAAGGTGAATCACCGGTTTCCACATATGGCTTTATTTTTGGATTTCTTTTACATTTTTCTAATTGTTCTATTTGGTTGATTCTATCATACGCATCCTTTCCGTATTTTATTAGAGAGATCCAGTCTGTAGCCTCATCGACTGCTTCGTATATGGCCACCGCTTTTACAAACGCTCCTCTGATAGCCATCGCTGAGATAACTGGCTTGATATTATTATTAGGATAAAAAGTTCCATCCACGTTTTGTCTATCTGAATCAAGCATAGCTATATTAGAAATGGAAGGTTTGTCCGAAGTGGTAGTCAGTTGTAAAGGCGGCATCTTCAGAGATTCCAACAAATTTACATTTTCGGCAGGTAATTTGCTATAGGGCACAAAGTACTGTATGCTATAAGTAAAACCACTATTAGTTAGTTGACGATTAGTCTTAATCGCAAATATGTCATTAGCCATACTCTTGGCAATAGCCAAGTCCTCTGCTTTAGGATCATAGTTGACATTTGGTCTAACGTCTATAGTGTATGTTATTTTTGATTTATCTTCGAAGACACCTTGTATTTTAAATGCAGTAGGAGTTTGGTCTAAAATATGGTATTGGAATTTGTTAAACATTGGAGAAACCAGTTGAGGTTGCTGACTCATGCCTTCCGTTAATTTCTGATTCAGTATTTGATTCAAAATGGGGTCGGTCAATAACGGTGAAGTAGCGGGAGGACTCGAACCATTAATTACTTGATCTTTTTGCTTCTGATTGATAATGTCCTCCAATAACGGATCGTTACTTGGCCGCTGCGCAATTCCGTACTGAAATGAAATAGCAGGTATCGAGATTACCAAGGTAAGAATACAGAACATGGAAAGTCCAAGTCTTGGGTTAGTCAATTACACACTCGTAAGGGTATCTCCATGCTATTTAAGTTCTTTTACTCGCGATAAAATGCACTCTGAAACTTGCTTTTCAATCTTGCCTTGATCAAGTTTATTAAACAATTATTATAGCTATCTCTCCTGGATGAAGAGAACAATGATATTCAATCGTTCCTACTGTATCAAATGTTTGACTGTATGTATTACCCGCAGCCAAAAAACCAGAATCAAATAATTTCCCCATAGTTGTTGTATCATCTGGATTACCAGAAGTAATTGTGTGCGGAACTCCGGGGTCCATTTTCCTTTCTACAGTATCTCCCACCTTGGTCTCTAGTTCAGGAGGGTCAAAACCACCACTACTCGCATGTGTATGTACTGTAGATTGATTACCTACGATTATACCGCTATCTGTTTTTGAATTCGATTCTGCTGTTTCTTCTCCGTTTGTTTCGTTAATTTGTTTTCCTTCCTGCTCTTCGGACTGAGGGAGTGTTGTAGCTAAGTCGGTACCATCCGTAGTATCATCATCCGTAGAGAGATACTTCACTAACATCTTGACCAAAAATCTGAAATGAATTTATCATCGTTGGATATGCTCTGGAGGAAATAAAGGAAATTTGTCTGCTAGCACTCCAATTTCGATTTGATATGCTCGATTTCTGTCTTGATTTGTTGTCCAAAACTCCATTGTTTTGCAATTGATATTGTTATTCATAGAATCAAATTTAGCTTGGGGTGCATTGTTTCCATTCAGATTTGCTGAGGTAGGTTCCTCCGATAGAGTATAATCAGGGAATGAGTTCTTGAAGCTGATTAACTGCGACTCATAGAATTCCTCAGACGATTCCTCGGGAGAGGGCATTTCATCTAAAGTAAGATACTAAAAATTTCTGAAAATACGTCCTCATTGGACTGAAGGGGGGCATGGAAGACGATATAGTTGCCAAAATTTATGCTTTCGAAACTAGACAAATATACTAGTTTTATCCCCATACTTTCGTTTGTATAGGATTCAAAATCATCATCTAATTGATTTATCCCGTTATCAAATCTTTATCTGAACTTGGTTTTGCTATCTGTCTCCCATCATCAGTGACAGTACTATTAAATGATGGAGTAATGATTGTATAAGCGACCTGTGATCTGAAATGAATCAATCATTTGTTGAGCTACAGGAAGATTGACATCAAAGTTTGTCGCATCTAACAATAACATATAAGAGATTAGATTCAAGATCTAATTGAATATCCTTAATTCCATATCGCCGATTCCTAAATAGACAGATTCTAATGTGTTTCCATCTGTTAGGTACAATCCTGGTTTACCTCCATCAGGACATAATGAACCAACGTAAATTTTACTGGGAACTGGATTAACAGATATCGCTGCTAGGGAACCTTCCTTTCCTTCTTCGGTTTACCAATTCATACAGATTAGCAGTGAAATCAATCACAGGGTAATAGATGAGGACTCTCAAATCCTAGTTTTTCAATTTGTCCAGGTTTTTACCGTCCTTTTCATTCTTGTCGGGATCTTCTTCGGACAAATTGCGAAGAGCTTCAATATTGATATTGAGATCCTTTTGTAACTCATAATTACTTTTTTGTAAATCGGGCAAGATTGGGTCGTTGATATTGTTCAATAATTTGTTTATATCTCGTAGAGATAATATTGAAAGAACTAATTTACTATCATCAGATGATATTACAGGAATCTCAGTCACGGCAGTATTACTTACTATTTCAAAGTAATCCATAATTGGGTCCAAAGGACGAAGCATTGGTGGGTCATATATCATGATGGATTCAATAGTCATGTTCTCTTGACTAGTCGAAGCGGTTGATAAATCCTCAAAATAGACCATCCCATCAAATCTATCTTCATTATTAGTAACTACAAGTGATTTGACATTTAGGTCCCTCATAATCTGAACAGCATCAGTAACAGTTGTGCTACGATTTATGTTATAGAAATCCGAACTCATCGCATCTCTTACAAGATAGTTTCTTAAATCCGAGTCATGTCTTTTTACCTTTAACAATTGGGTTCTTGTATTGGAAACATAATTTTTGTAAATATAATTATTTTTGCCTGAGATAATGTTCGATATTATTACCGATATGACTGTGGGAATGAGCAATGTATAGCTGCCAACCATTTCAACGCCAACTACTATAGCTGAAATGGGAGTTCTGGTACTTGCGGTAAAGAATGCGAATATTGATATCAATGTAGCTGATGTTGTGTCTATAAATAGGAAAATTCCAAAAGCGTGAAACAATGTAATTAAAGCAGAGCCGATAAGACCCCCTATAACCAGTGAAGGACCAAGTAGACCGGTAGTATTGCGAGAGGCATTAGAGACTGATGTAGCAAAAATTTTCATAGCGATTACGGGGAACATGATCCATAGGGGAAAGACTTCATGATTACCAAGTGCCGCCAGTTGTAACCATCCATAACCTGTACCTAATATTTCGGGAAAACCAATTGCAAATATTCCAATAATAACTCCGCCTAGTGCAGGCTTAAAGCAGAGCGGAATTTTCATATTTTCAAAATGTCTCTGGAAAGTCTGGACTGTTTTCACGTATCCTATTCCAGCTATTCCTATGATGGCAGCAATTACGCCGTAAGCTGCTATAGATTGAAGTGTTGTTTTTGTTATGAACTCTTGTGGGATATATAGAAAAGAAGGCCAATCCAACACAACTCCTGAAACGATATAACTTGTTATTGATGCTAAGAACGCTGGATACAGCGACTTGATAATGAAATCTCTACGGTAAAGTAGTTCTAAACTAAAAATTGCTCCTCCGAAAGGTAACCTCAAAATGCCTCCAATAGTTGAACCCATTCCCGCGGCAATTGCAATTCGAATTTCTTCCTGGTCAAGTTTGAAAATTCTACCAATAATTGATGCAAGTGTGGAACCAGTATGTGCTAAGGAATCTTCAACTCCACCACTCGTTCCACTTCCTATTGCCAGAAAACTAGAGAATGTCCTTATTACCGAGTTTTTTAAACTTAATTTATTTTTCTTGTTATGAAATTCAGCACTAATCTCATCTATGCCATTTTTGCCAAGCGAGGTTGATAATTTCATCGAGACCAATCCTATGGCTAGACCAATTAGTCCTAAAATCACAGGAATAAGCCAGGGTTTTAACACATACAGGGAGTATTCTGAAGACAAGTTGGCAACATCTTCTGGATATGGTTGAATGTATCTCACTACATCGCTTAGGAAGAACGATGAAAAAATCCGCATAGCCTCGTAAGCAAAAATCACTAATACTCCAGATAGAACTCCTATGATTATTCCTATAACTGTCCATTTTCTGAGGTACACAAGATCAAGGGTTGTCCAGTCAAATCTACCCACGAATCTTTCTAAATATCTTGATAAATTCAATTTGGTTTATGGACATTGTGATGAAATTATTGGCTCATATTCATTGAGCTCAGTTAATGTTTACAATTTTTGTTAAAATTTTTATCCTTCAAATCTATCTCAAGAAATGCTTTCAAACAGATCTTAATTCACGTTTGGATTTACTTAAAAACCTCAAGTTCTAATACTAATTTAAATTACTCAAAAAATATTCATACAACAATGAATCCCCTTCTGTTTGCGAGTGCGCTATTCTGCTTGATACTGTTGCTATTTATCGCTTATGCGTTTATCAATAATAGTGATTTCAACTTGATTAATAAAGTTGGAAATTCTGATACTCGTTTAGAAATTGATACATCAGCTGGGAATGAAACATCCAATGAGACGGAGAATCAATAGAGTTTTTGTTCTCATTTTATCTAATTGAATAGTAGGCAAATTTGAATAATGGCAGTTAGTGTTATCTCAGATTACCTTCAAGTCAAATAACGCCTGTTCCGTTTTTATTGGAATAAAGTTAATCCCCATTACACTTACTTGCAGCGAATATTCTCCATCTTGAGTGAATTTATATGGAATTTTCACAGTGCCTTCAGCTGTATGAAGCAACGGTTGACCGGTTATTGAGGATGCTCGAAAGACCTCATTGTTGTTTTTGGTTATTGCAAAATCATAGTCAACATGAACTTGAACTGTCTGCGAAGACGGTTGCAAAAATTTAATCATGAATTGTGAATCTATATTTTTTGTAACCGGAAAAGGTTGAATTTGTAAATCAATATCTAAGCTATTTCCATCTGTTGGCGCTTTGGAATCGGAAGCGTTAATTTGCGCAGTTTTAGAAATTTGCGTACCATTAGCCACCGTCCCATTGGTTGAAATTTGCGTACCATTAGTGGATGTAGTATTACTATTGTTCGATAAACCCTGGACCTGTAAAGAACCAAAACCAGATTCCCTTAATGGGGGCATCATGACAAGTATTGTAAAGGAGAAACATACTAGCAAAAAAACCGCTCTTGTTTTTCTAATCATAGTATAAGATAGCAGCAATTATTTAATAAATCTTACAATGGCCGACCCCATACGAATTTTCCGTAGGCTTAATTTCGATAACACCCTACTATTAGGTCTAACTCCATAATCTCTGGCTTTTATCTTAATAAGAGCAACATTTTTCCCTCCTTAAGTTTCTATATCTTTAATAAGTAAATTTATTAATTATTGATATGTACATGTTTGGGAGTTCCAATACGGCAGTTTTTACCATATTATCTCTCAGTTTGATTTTGGTGGGAGTCACTATGTTACAATCAGGTTATTCACAAGTTCCTAATTCGTTTTCTGTATCTTCAATCATGCTTGGAAAAGATGAACCCATTTCTGCCACAATTGATGAAAAAACAAGCAAGATCTATGGGATATTTGCTACTGAAAAGGGAGCAAGGAATTTAATCTACGTTATTGACACTGCCCAGAACAAAGTTACTGATGTCATAAAGATTGGATCAGAAAAGAACGATCGTCTATCAAATATTGTATTAGATCCTGATAGAGGAATTATCTATGCAGTAGGTCAATATTGGGTTAACGAAAATGACACTACTGTTGCATACGACACAGTATATGTGATTAACTCAACTAACAATAAATTCAAACGAATTCAATTGTACGGTGAAACCGAAGAAGGCAAGGAAGGTTCTCTGGCCGGGATATCTGTTAATCCTGTTACTAATAAAATATACGTTGGGTCGTTATATCCTGAGGGAGGTAAACCAGGATTGTATGTAATAGATGGAAACACATTAGAATCTGTCTATTTGGAAAAGTGGCAATATGGAATTAAGGATATTCAATTAGATCCGGAATCTAATTTTATATATGTTGGAGCAAAATACGACAATTTGGTCTCAGCGATAGATGAGTCAAATAACCAAATTATGGAGAACATTACAGTACAGAGTCCAATAGCATTAACTATCAACGCAAAAGAAAAGATCCTTTACGAAGCTGGTAGCGATGGGAAAGTTAATGCAATAGATCTCTCAAGCAAAAAAAACATATCCAGCATACAAGCTGAGTATGTAAAAAATATCTTGTATAATTCAAATGACAAGTTACTCTACATAGTTGACCAAAATATGACCAACATATTATCTAAGAATTCAAACGGCACTAAAAGTATGGCTATAGCAGTAAACACCACTAATAATGTTGTTAATAAATTTGAAACAAGTTTTATAATTGAGAATATTCTCGTTAATACCTCAACAGATCAGGCATATCTCCTAGGATATGATGGGAAAAATTCAAAACTTTTCATTATAAATTCACATTGATTTGACTTCAGACCAATAACTCAGAAACTATTCTCATACGTTCGAGAATTCAATAGACAAAATCAAGCAGAAAATGTATTCAACATCAGTAAGAATGATGATTTCTAATAGAACTCTTTTTGTCCATTCAGATCATGCGCTGGTGGTATCACAAAGATATACTATGATATCATCGATTAATAGGATGACAACACATATGCAAAAAAGATACTTTTGTTTTGAATGTGGAACAAATGTTCTTGAAGAAAAGATGGAAAATAGAATAGCAGGTTGGTTTGGCATCTGTAAACAATGTAATAAGAATAACATCTATTCGGTTGATTATATCAACGAAAAATCGCTAATTTGATTAGCTAGTACGATGGGCTTGAGTGAATTCCTTTATCCCGTTATCGTCTCCCTCTCTCCAAGATGATCTAGTAACTATATCATATTTTCTCTTATCTTACATTGATGTTGGGCATAGCACAGAAAAATTCCTCTATTTACTTTTTTAATTATTTCACTGAATTATTGAATATAGAATGTGAGTAATATATTTGAATTACAAAAATAGTCTTGACGCCCTATTTACTATTTTGAAATTGGGTGGAAAAATTACGCATGCTCCATGTCATTTATCACTCATGTTAAATGGATTAGGATATTATTCTATTGACGTAACAATAAATGGAGACCATTTGTTAATACAAGCTTTTGAACAAGAAGCATCTGATCTGTTTCAAGCGGCAATGACCATCCTTGATGAAAAAAAAATTAAAGCAATCTACAGATAACTAATTTTATCCAATTTTGTTGATTTGAGTTCTTTTCATTGTCGGATGCTATCACAAAAAGCTATCAACAAAAAAATTTCGTTAGATTATTATCTTTGACTTGCTTTATTCAAACCATTGCAAACAACCGACAGTGATTGGATCAATCTTACGGTAAAATTTAGTAGTAACTGCAAGACATGTGGAAAAAAAATAGCTAAAGGTGAATTGGCACTTTGGTCAAGATCAAATAAATCTATTAAACATGTTGAATGTCACACAAAAGACTTGTCAAACCCAACATACGCTTTGGCTAATTCAAAACAACTGAAGTGTGCCATTTGTGGATCTTTGGCCGGATGTCCTGAGTGTGAATTTGAGAAAGACTGTGACAGATCTGTTGTTTCACAACTATGTGTTTGTAAAAGATGTTATAATGATAAAATGCCGTTGGAAAAATATTATGAGGTTATAAACTCGCTAGTAATCGGTAAAAAGTAAGTATTTTCAATATCGAAACATAGAATTGCCAAATTTATGATCTTCATACCAGGTAATTATTGAGTTACTATCCTGTGAAAAGTAATTAAATGATGGATATTGTTACTTTAGACAGATGGATATTCGAGGTTATTATTCAATTCTTGGAGTCTCGCACAATGCTAATTTTCTAGAAATAAAAAAATCATATCGAAAGCTTGCAAGAAAATATCACCCTGACAGAAACAAGTCTCCACTAGCAGAAGAAACTATCAAAAAAATTAATGAAGCATTCGAAATTCTGTCTGATAGAAGAAAAAGAAAACAATACGACCTCGAAGCGTCAAATATTTACGATGCACCTGAATCAACTATTGAAGAGAAGGAGGAAAATCTATCAGATCAAATGCAAAGAAATTCATATAATTTTACAGGACCTGAATCTAAAAGCAATCTTGGTTATGATAACTTGCTTCTAGATACTATTAAAAGCAGATTCCATATTCTAATAGAGCCAAGTTTGTGCTTGGCATTTGGTGGTTGTGAAACTATCGCTCCAAAAGTTTTCGTAGTTGACAAAAGCAAGCACATTAATCCAAAGGCAAAAGTCCAATCAGAAACAGCCGATACTCTGGATAGGATTGTTATGGCAGCTCAGGCTTGTCCGACAAAGGCAATAAAAATAATTGATAGATATACAGGAAATCAAATATATCCTTGAGAAATGCAGAATTCACGCTAATCATTTTTGAATAGTCTCATATGCTCTGCCATGATGCACCTGTTGAACACAAAATCAATATTTCTTTCCTTTGCAATTTTTTCTGCATCACTATTTTGAATACCTTCCTGCAACCAAATTACTTTGATGCCAGATTTCTTTATAGAATCCTCCACAACAGGAAAGACGTCTTCAGACGGCCTAAAGACATCTACCATGTCTACTTGTGATTCGATATCCGAAACACGCGAATATGTTCTTCTACCCAGTATTTCGGCAGTTGAAGGGTTTACTGGTATTATGTTATATCCCATTTCTATCATATATTTAGGAACAAAGTGAGCAGCTTTAACAGGATCTTTTGACATCCCCACTACAGCTATATTCTTGAAATCGTAAATTTTTCTAATTTCCTCATCTGTATGTCCATCTGTACTGTTCATATACATTCAACGCGATGATGCCTTAAAATCGTTAGTATGCAAAAACTAGTGCTATATGGTTTTTATATGAACTAAATTGTAATGGTCTTGTGAAAATATCCAAAAGATCACATGCATATAGCGTCAGGAGAAATGAAAGTAAAAAAGTTGAAAAGACTCGAAGAAGAAAACGAAACATTCCCCGACACTGATAAATTTAAAACTTCTCCTATAAACCAGAAAAAAAAGCACAAAATCGAGCCCTAGTATGGAAAAGTTCTAAAATTTCCTGTATATATTACCGACTAGGAATTATTTACGACAATGCATATATATGAGAATAAAACATAAATATAAGGAACAAAGATTGTCTCAATTTTTGTGGGGTATTAGAATTGGTTAAAGATATTTCCTTATTTAGTGACCGCTGTCCAAGATGCGGAAAAGGTCCAATGGTCACAGATAATTCAAGTGGAGAAATGTTTTGTGGCAATTGTGGATTTGTCGTTACCGAGCGTATTGAGGAAACTGGTCCAGAATGGAGAGCTTTTTCAAAGGAAGAACATGAAGATCGCAGTCGCGCAGGCATCCCAACGTCTCTTGCTATGCATGATATGGGACTTGCTACAATAATTGGACCTGTTGATAAGGATGCTTCAGGAAAGCCACTTTCTGCGTCCATGAAAAGTACCATTGAGAGGCTAAGAACATGGGATAGTAGAAGTCAAGTACATGAACCCGTAGATCGTAATTTTAGACAAGCTTTTAGCGAATTGGATAGGCTAAAAGATAAACTTGCAGTAGGAGACGCTGTTAGGGTGATATTTTCTTGCAAGCTTTCGATATGATTTTTTTATTTCTAGAAAATTAGCATTGTGCGAGACTCCAAGA
>JGI24806J26614_1000282_pt1 | contig 14092 bp, 10 predicted proteins | sample Kansoi200umMDA_FD_26614 | JGI IMG/M metagenome (IMG submission 26614)
AAGTCGTTGTTTGGATTGCTGAAGGACTTGGTGTAGACGGAAGAACTTACACAAGAAAAGGAACAGCAGCACTGGTAAGATAATTTTTCAATCCCCCGCCAAAGTGCTATCATTGGATTATCAATGCCATTAGCGATTGTGATAGCTTCAATTTTTCTGTTGAGCAATTGCACATGAAATCCATTTTGTTCATACTACTTTTTTCGGCGACAATTTTATCGTGTCATTCTCAAGTCAAGAATAACTCGCGATCTGAGATGACCCAGGCGGCAGCGCATTTCCTGGAAATGCTCTCCAATAAACAAAAGCAAAAGACCCAGTTTATGTTCGAAGATGATGAACGTTTTAACTGGCATTTTGTTCCCATGGATCGAAGGGGCATTGAGCTGAAAGAATTGGATGCAGCTCAAAAAAAATCCGCCATAGCAATGTTACACGCGGCTTTAAGTGATACGGGTTTTCAAAAGACGCTTGACATTATACAATTGGAAGATATTTTAAGGATCGCAGAAGGCCGCCCGACAAATGACGATTACCGTGATGCCGGGAAATATTATATTTCAATATTCGGAGACCCTGCCATCGACTCAATCTGGGGATGGAGGTTTGAGGGGCATCACATTTCGTTTAATTTTTCATCGAAAGATAATCGAATCGTTTCATCCACTCCCAATTTTTTGGGTGCTAATCCCGCCGTTGTTTTGACCGGTCCTGAAAAAGGAATGCAGGTATTGAAAGATGAAACAGAATTGGGTTTTGAATTATTACATTCACTGGATGCAAAACAAAAAGAAAAGGCAGTGATCAATACAGAAGCCCCAGCTGATATTATCACCGGAGCGACTCGTAAAGCGATGATCAATGAACCGCGGGGAATTGTGTACAGCGAATTGAATAGTTCACAACAAAAAATTTTTATCCGATTACTTAGCATCTATATTCATCGCTACACCCCTGTGTTTGCAACGGATATGATGAATGAAATAATGGACGCCGGTTTGAGTAGCCTGCGCTTTGCCTGGGCCGGCGCGGAGCAAGGTGGCCTGGGCAATCCTCACTATTACAGGATACAGGGCCCCACCGTCATCATCGAATACGACAATACGCAGAACAATGCCAATCATGTGCACACCGTTGTCAGGGACTTAAAACATGATTTTGGTGGCGATCAGTTGCTGGAACATTATAAAAATCATAAGCACTGATTCTTCAGGCTTGACGACGCACCTCTATGTTTTTTTCGTGTCCTCTGTGCCTCCGTGGTCAAATTTTACCACAGAGATCATTAAGGCAACACCGAGGAACACGGAGTTGCAGATACGAACTTGGTATGTTATTACAATATAATTGTCATTTTCTTTGAAGCATGAAAAACCATGCATTACCCCGGAAATTCATCGTCCCTGGTTTTCTTAACAATTATTTGCAACCATTTATCCAAAACCTGTTTAGTTATTTCTTTTGTTTATCGAACTTTTGTACCAGCGCCGGTGGCGATAACATTTCTCCCTAAACGATCAAACATGCTAAGAAACTACTTGCTCATTGCTTTCCGCAATTTTAAGCGTCAAAAGCTCTTTACACTCATTAACATATTCGGTCTTTCTCTCGGGCTTGGAAGCGCCATTTTTATTTTTTTATATGTGAGCGATGAGCTGCGTTATGATGTAATGCACCCCAACTACAAGAATACCTATCGTATCGGCGGAACTTTCACCAATGGTGACGGACAAACCTTTGATAATACCGAGGTGCCGGGTTGCTTCGTAAAATACTTAAAAGATAACCGCAGCGAGGTTTTAGCCGCTTCACGTATCGCCTACATTGGATATCCCACTTCACTTAATTATAAAGCAAAGGACAAAATCATTCTCACAGAGGAAATACGTTGGGCAGAACCAAATTTCACGGACGTGCTGGCCTTTGACCTTGTAAAGGGTAACAAACAAAAAATATTTGAAAATTCGAACTCGATCGTGCTGAGTGAATCGGGCGCAAAACGATTATTTGGTAAAGAAGACCCGATCGGTAAAATCATTAGCGTAAAACATAGATGGGCCACAGAAGATCGTGAGATCGACGTCATGGTCACCGGTGTATACCGTGACTATCCTTCCAACTCACATTTCAAACCAAAGTTTATTTTGAATGTAAATGCGTTTCGTACTATGTATGGGGACAATTTTAATTTTTATATGGAAGGCACTGCATTTGACAGGAATCGCAACCTTGGCTTTTTTGAAAGCTATGTCACTTTAAGACCTGGCGCGAGCATAAAACCACTTAAAGCCGGTATGGATAAATTGGCGACTCAATTAATCAATTCTGATTCGGCTTCTGTGGCCAATGGGTGGAAGTTTTCGTCTTTCCTGATGAAAATGAGCGATCTGCATTTCGATAAGAAAAATCTTTGGGAAGGCACTAATATCAGGGGTGATAAAACCTACCTCACCATCTTTAGCATCATAGCTGTTCTCATCATGCTGATAGCCTGTATTAACTATATGAATCTTGCTACGGCCCGATCCATTAAGAGAGCGAAAGAAGTGGGATTGCGCAAATCATTTGGCGGCAATAGGACAGGCATTGCGAAACAATTTTTCATTGAATCTTTTTTGGCAATAATTGGCTCGCTCATCATGGCCGTGTTATTGGTAATCGTTTTCCTTCATCCTTTCAATCAACTCGCACATAAAACGTTTAGCCTGGCCTCTTTGGGTGACCCCGTCATGATCGCCACCATTCTCGGCATTGTCATCTTCATGGGTTTTATTTCGGGCATCTATCCGGCATTCTATTTATCAGCATTCCAGCCGGTGGAAGTTTTAAAAGGACAAATCGTAAAGGGCAAGGGCGCCGAGTTTTTCCGGAAGAGTTTGGTCACCATACAATACACTCTTGCACTGGTGTTGATCATCTGCACTTTTATTGTCATCCGCCAAATGGAGAAATTGAAAACAACCAAATTAAACGAATATGGCAGCCAGATCCTGTCTATTCGTTTTGGAGGCATTGCGCAGCAGGAAAGATTTGCAGAATTCAAACGCTCCGTATTGGAGGATCCGCAAATTGAATTCGTGACCATGGCCAATCATTTACCGCGGTTGAATTATTTTGGATGGATCGGTACAGATGTGAAATTTCCTGAGTTCGGCGATAAAAAATTGCAATGGAACCAGCTCAATGTTGAATTTGATTTCGCTAAAACCTTCAAACTCCAGATTATTGCCGGCCGGGATTTCCAGGTGGGCAATATCAATGACAGCAATTCCATGATCATAAATGAAGCTGGCATAAAGGCACTTAATCAGCCCATCAGCAAGGTCATGGGTTCTACTGTGAGTGAAATGAGATTCGATACTACCATTCACTACAAGATTATCGGCGTCGTAAAAGATTTTCCTTTCCGCTCTATGCATCAGCCCATAGAGCCATTGTTGTTGAATCCGCACCTGCATTTTATCGACAAGATCGCTTATGTGAAACTTCCGGCGGGTAAATTCGGAGAAAAAATTGCATCAATTGAAAAGAAATGGAAGACTGTTTTTCCTAATACAGGATTTGATCATTGGTTTGTAAATGACGAATTCAATCGGATGTACATTGTGGAAAATCGGGTGTCTTCACTTGCGAAATCATTTGCGGTGCTTGCCATGTTAATTACAATCCTCGGTGTTTTCGGCCTGGCCTCGTATACTGCTGAACAGCGAACCAAAGAAGTAGGCATAAGAAAAGTTCTGGGTGCCAGCGAAGGGCAGGTTGTTGGAATGTTTTTGCAGTTATTCTTAAAAATATTTGTGGTTGCTGGCGTGGCTGCTATTCCAGTCGCATGGTGGGCTGCGTACAAATGGTTACAAGGGTTTACTTATCGTACCTCAATAAGCCCGATGGTTTTTGCCATTAGTCTGTTGGGCTTGTTACTTGTCACGTTGTTGACCGTTGGCTATGAAATATTGAAATCTGCAAGGGCTAATCCCGTTCAATCACTTCGAACTGAATAGAAATTTCCAAGGGTTTAATGCCCACCGCCAAAAGCCTAAAACAGACCATGACGGAAGATTCCTTTTTGAGTCATGATCTCTTTTTCTGGTAATTCAACGGAGCTGCTAAAACTGTTTATACTTTTGCAAACAATGAGACGGTGCGGCAAGTGATACACAACCACAAAAGAGATCGAGCATATTGAATAAGTCGGATTAATTAAGATTATCTCATTGCCCTTGATAAACACCCAACTTTGCCTTTCGTGACGAAACAAAGTATTATTAAACACTATTCGCGAAGGTCATTCTTAGAGACATCGGCTTCACTTGCTGTCGGAGCAGGATTGTTCCCATCACTATTGTATGCTCACCGAGAGAAAAACCAACCGAAAGAAATCTCGGCCAGTGCCAGCCATATTACTATTTTGCATACTTCAGATATTCATGGACAGGTAAAAGCCCACGATGAATTTTTTTGGGAAGAGAATAACGTCGTTTTTCGAAAACGTGGAGGCTTTGCACACTTAAAAACAATGATCAGCGAGCTTCGTAAGCAAAATCCAAATAGTCTGCTATTTGATTGTGGAGATTGCCTGCAAGGCAGCGCAATCGCCGCGCTAAGCAAGGGAGAAGCGATGATACCCTTGCTAAACAATCTTGGATATGATGTGATGCTGCCAGGCAATTGGGAAGTGGTTTATGGCAAGAAAAAAATGGTGAGCGACATGAGTGCATGTAAAGCCGCTAAGGTTTGCAGCAATATGTATCATGAGCAAACGAATGAATTTATTTTTCCCCCTTATCAAATTTGTTTAGTGGGCCACATTAAAGTCGGTGTGATTGGATTTACTGATCCTAATACTCCGATACGACAATCTCCTGCCTACAGTTATGGAATAAAATTTTCCGAACCTGAAAAAAATATGGCTGAGTACATTAAGATGCTGGAAGAAACTGAGCATTGCGATTTGATCATTGCGTTGACCCACCTTGGTATGGCTCAGCAAATCCATCTCTCCAATCAATCATATGCCAAAGGGTTGAGTTATATTCTTGGCGGCGACACACATGAACGGATTCGCAAACCGCTCGAAGGCAAATTTGCCAAGGTGATGGAGCCGGGAGCCTTTGCTTCTTTTATTGGTAAACTGGATTTAATTATTGAAGGTGGGGAAATTAAAGAGGAATCCTACCAATTATTAGAAGTTGACCCGGAAAAATACGAGGCGGATGAAGAAATGCTTGAGCTGGTTCATAAGGCATATCAACCCTATCATAAAGAAATAACAAAAACCATTGGCAAAACCAATACCCCGCTTTACCGAAATTTTGTTTTGGAAACACCCGTGGACAATCTCATTACTGATGCCTTAATGTGGCAAGCAAAACCGGATATTGCTTTATCTAATGGATTCAGGTTTTGTCCCCCATTAGTCCCGGATAAAAAAACGGGTGTCGCAAAAATCACTAAAGAATATTTGTGGAATATGCTGCCCGTAGATGCTGAAGTTAAAATGGGTGAAGTCACGGGTCAGCAGTTGCGTGATTGGCTGGAAAAGGAAATCGAAAATGTTTTTTCAAAAGATGCTACGAAACATTTTGGAGGGTGGCTGATCCGTTTCCAGGGAATGAAAATAAAATTTAAAATAGAGGATGATTTTGGGAAAAGATTGCAGGAGGTAATCATTAACGGAGAAAGAGTCGATCCGAAAAAAACTTACACTATCCTGGCATGTGAAAGGGAAGGTGACGCTGAAAGTGTTTTATGCAGGATTCAGGACGTAAGGAATAATCGCCGGCTCGGTTATTCTCTTTATTCCGTAATAGAAGAATACTTAGGAGCACATCCAACGGTTTCACCAAGAATTGAAGGGAGAGTTGTGGCAACGGATGCGCCGGCAACATTGCTCACGCAATGGACCGGTACAAATTATGAATTCAGATAAGTCTTTACTACAGGCGAACTTGCGCAAAATCCTGAGAAGGCTACTGTCTTGGAATAAGTCCAACTTGTTGCATAAATTCTAAGTCGTCGAAAAAGTCTCTTTCTTCTGCGATTTTTCCATTCTCCATACGGACTAAAGTAACTCCGTCGATATCGACCTTTTTACCAGTTGCTGGAATACCAAAAAACGCACCTGTGTGTGTTCCTTTGAAGTTCCAATGTTTTACAAGTTTGTTCCCCGTTCCAAAAACATCTTTTATGGTAAATGTAATATCAGAAAATCCAGTCAAATAGTTTGCATAATAAGCTCTTGCACTGTCAATGCCAACGACATCAGTCGGGCTTGCATGCATTACAACATTCGACGTGAAGTTACTATCGTTGAATTTGTTCAACATTCTTTTATTCATGATTTCGTCCCATACGTTGGTGTACATTTTTATGTTAGCTGCAACTGAGTCGGCCGACGTTTCTTTTGGTCTATCGCCGTGAGAAATGTTACATGAATAAAATGTTGCAAATGCCAGTGTTAATAATGCAAATAGCAGTGATTGAAATAATTGAAGCGTCTTTCTCATTTTCGTTTTGTTGATAATCTTTCTATAATTACTACCAATGCATAAATATACCCAAGTCCCGTGTGCTGGTTTCCAGATTTCTCACTTCTTGCAACAGTAAGACAAGCTGTCTCGTTATTTATTTGTTTGATAGTAAGTACAAACCGGCCTCATAAGACAAATTTCACATTTAGGCTTTGGCCTGCAAATCTCCCTGCCAAGAAAGGAGATGGCCATACCAGCATCCCAATCCTTTTTTGGGAGTATTTGCATGAGTTGTTTTTCAATTTTTGTTGCATCTGTTCCAGAAGCAATGCCTAGTCGTGGAGCTACTCTGACCACATGAAGGTCAACCATCACTCCTTCGGGTGCAGCACCTGCCTCACGCATTATCACATTCGCCGACTTCCTTCCAATGCCCGGCAACTCAGTAAGCGTCTCTTGTGTGAGTGGAATATTTTTATCGTCCCTGATTTTCTGGGCTATTCCCACCAGCCATTTCGACTTGTTCCTGGAGGCACGCACTTTGCCAATGTACTTCAGCAAATCATCCGAAGTGGCTTTGGATAAGCTCTTCATATTTGGGTAAGCTTTAAATAACTCCGGTGCCACGTCGTTAATGTGCCTGTCCGAATCTTGCGCCGCCAGAATAACCATCACTACCAGCTGATAAACATTTTGATAATCCAAAGGATGTTTTTTGCCCTTGTATTTTTTCAGCAACGGTTTAATTGCTTCTACCCAATTGACGGAGTCCGGCATAATAAAAACGATTAGTGGATAAATCTACAAAAAAACCAATCGTAGTAGCGAGAAACCATTTGTAAAGAATTTGCAGAATGAACATTCATTCTTAGCTGGCACGGGTCTTACTTAAGAATTGTTTGAACTGAAAAGTATTTTTTACATGCTCGCTGAGGACTGCTTCATAAATATCCTTACTGCTGAATGAGCGTCGATATTCAGGATCCTGCCAGCATTCAGATTTTATAGCCAAAATCACTTCTCTGGATGCTGGAGTGAGTTGTGCTGCAACGTCATCACAAAATTTTAGGCGTCGTTGACATTCATTTGCATCTAGAGCCCAGAGGTCAATCTTCCATGCTCCTTTCCTTTCATTGCCTAAATAAATGCCCCAATATAAACCCACAGGCAATCCTGCCGTTTGAGCGATTCGCTCGTTGCGATAACTCATTTTCACAGGACCGAGTGCATTGTTTATTTCCTTTCCAAGAGAGAAGAAATCTTCTTCCGTTATGCTTTCGGTTTCAAGATAAATATCGAGATCTCTCCATGTCATCAAATTCAATGAATAACTGCCAGTAACATGCGGCGCTCCAAACTTTTTTAATATTGATAAGAGTTCTTTTTTATAAAGAATGTCATCTGCTTCGTTATGAATGAGGTCGTTGATATGGTCAAGCTCATCAATCATCTAATTACATTAAAAGTGCCATCAGAACCGCATCCCTGAACTCCTCTGCTTTCTTGGAAAGGTTTCCTTCGACAAACACACCGAGATTTGTTGACAGGAACACGTAGATCTTGTGCGATGGTACGTACACTAACCCACAACCTGCACCGATACCTCCACCTCCATGTCCGTAGGCAGGCAAACCTCCCAGGTCAAAGTAACTTATACCCATGCCATAACGGCTATGACCTTTCTCATCCTTTACAAAATCAAGCATCTCTTTTAAAGATTCCGGCTTCAGCAGCTTGCCTTCCATCAAGCCTTTCAAAAACTTCACAGCATCTGTTGTAGTACAGACTATGCCGTCGTCTCCTTTCGAGCAAGCCACCGTCATTTTCTGAAAAGGTGTTATATTAACAGGGGTGCCGGTATTGAAGACATCCCAGTACGATTGTGGAAGGTCAAGACTTTGTAGATAGTTATGATCCTTGCCATAATATGAATTATTGAGGCCAAGCGCTTTGAAAATGTTCGCGTTGATATACGCAGCATGATCTCCTGTAATCGCATCGCCAATAAGAGAAAGCAAAAGGTAATTCGTGTTGGTGTATTGATATTTGCTACCCGGCACGAACTGCAAATCTTTGTTGGCGATCGCTTTCAGGCAATCTTCCGATGAGAAATCCTTTAGTGGATGCAATATGACTTCAGAAATAAACGTGGGATCCTGGTTGTATTCAGGAACCCCTGATCGATGATTAAGCAACATGCGCACTGTAATTGTTTCCGCNCTCTTTATGTACTTGCTGTACCGGGCCTGGAGGTATTTTGTGATGGCCGCATCCAGGTCAATTTTACCCTGCTCTTTCAGCTGAAGAATTTCAACGGCCATATAAGATTTTGAAACGCTTTGGATATACTGCAGGTCACAGTTTTGCATCGGCATTTTCCTTTCCAGGTTCGCATAACCTTTTGAGCCAGCCCACCAGCCTTCGGCTTCCGAATAAACAGCTACGGATGCACCCGGGAGTAAATTCGTCGTATACTTCGTCATAATTGAGTCCAGGGCGGCGGCCTTTGAAAACTTAGCGTTGATAGTAATGCCCAATTCGCATTCTACTTGAGGCCGGCTGGACGATTGTGCATTTAAGGCCACAGCACTGGAAAGGATTAGTAATAAGATTAGGGAATTTTTCATATACTTTTTTCTACAAAGCAACAAAGCTAGAACGCCCTGGACCAAGTTTCGCGGTCATTATTCAGACGAGATGCGGCAAAATTTCCTTCGGGCAGGCATCACGCGCAGTGCTTTGGGTCGAAGTGTAGCAAAATTGACGTTGAATAGCAGCTTTTTTTCTAATTTTCCCCGGGATGAAACCAGTTTTTAAAGCTCACTGCTTTTGTCCTGCTCACCGCCATCGACTTAGGAAAATTTTCCACCCCGCTTACCATTACATCAATTTTCCCATCCCCGGTCCTTTTGAAACCTGTCAAGGCCTTACGGTGCAGTATATATTGCCGATTCACCCGAAAGAATGTTTCTTGCGGTAACAGTTTTTCAATTTTGTCAAGGGATCTATCCAGAAAATATTTTTTGTTCTGCCATGTAAGAAGGACGATATAGCCCTCATCAGCGTAAAAACTGAGGATGTCGTTAAAGGCAATCAATAAGTCTTGGTTGCCGTGTCTAACAGTAAAGCCGCCCGTTCTTAGTTTTTTTTCATTCTGGCGCTTCGTTTCAGATTGTTTCCATTCCCCATAGTAATGCATACCCACATAGATTCCATTGATCACAAAAAACCAGATAATAAAAATAAAAATGTCAAAAAGATAGAAATTCAAAAGCGCCGGTCGTCCCCTGACAACCCAGCTTACTAGTTCCGTCAATAGAATAATCACCAGCAATCCTGCTACCGTAGTGATCAACAACTGAATAAGTATCCTCTTTAACGGCCTGTCGGCGTAGGGCATTTTCCTGTCCAGATAAAGAATGATAGATCGAACGGCCCACCAGGCCAGCCAGCCCTCGATCGTATCACTGGCATAGGTAAGAATGAGAAACCAGTTGAATTTGATATTCGACCAGGTGAGATAATAATTGAACGCACTGATAAATGCAATTGCAATAAGAAAGAATTTTACGTCGTTGTATTTACGGCTTTCGGACATCAGAACACTTTATCGTTAGCAGAGGAGCTATAAGCTCCCACCCGCTTTTTCATCAAAGCATAGTGAAAGGAAATAAATTCTGTCATTGATTATTCTTCCATTTATTCTCCAGCATTTTTATAAAATATCCTCCAACCACACTTCTTGCCTGGAATCCTACTTGTTTACCATCAATGGTTTCATGCCAATCGCTCAACGGTACCCTCGTGGGGGTTCCGGTCGCAAATCTGTATATAGGTTTAATCAATGCTTCAAAATCTTTTCGATCGTTGGCCAATGTCGCCGTCCACATTATCCAATCGCTTTTTGTATAAGTCTTTCTGCTGTCCAATGGTAATCCAAATTCGTTTTGCTTAGTTAGATAATATTTTATTTCCTTATCGTAAACTGACTGGGGAAAAAGATTTAAGTCAAGCAATTTGTCCCAAACCAGATTATATTTCTGACTCCATGTTCCTTTTTTATCAAACGTGAGTGAATAATGATCGCCATCCTCAGCCATTTGCATCCAACGGGCCGCATAGTCTTGGGCAATATTATGATACTTTCCCGCCTCTCCTCTTTTACCAAGATTCTTTGCCATCTGCGCATATGCGGCAATACCTACAATCGCTTTCATTGACAGGTTCACATTCCGCGCAAGATGTCCTGCAAAATCATCCGTGCATAATTGGTTGGCTGGATCAAATCCATCATTTATCAAAAACTCAACCCATTTACTGATTATATCCCAATGTTTTTTTGCAAAGTCAGTTTTGTTTTCAGCTTTGCAAATTGCGGCAGTAAGAATGATCATATTACCGGCTTCTTCCACAGGCATGTCTTCAGGATAAGTTTGTCCATTGGCTTGAGGATAGGTGCCTAAATCATGAGCAGGGAAAGGTTTTGTCCATTTGCCGCTTTCACTATAATACATTAATGGTTCCACCATTCCTTTTAATAATGCAGGATTATAAATTAATGTGAGTGGTGCTGACGGATACGTTACATCCACTGTCCATATTGAACCATTGCTGAAGTTTTCCTTTTGAGGAAATAAGATTTCATTGTTTGGCCCCCTAACCAGTTTGTGCGCAGCTAATGATTGCCGATAAGCAAGTACACAAAGCTTAGCATAAGTTTCTCCGCCTGCGCTCACCGCATCAATATATAATTCCTTATCAAATTTGTTGCAACGTTGAGCAATAGAACCAAACTCGCTTAATGATTCCTTAATCATTTTTTCTGTTGATGAAAAATTCTTCTTCCACCATGCCTGCAGATTTTGATTAAAATACTGGATTGAATAAAGATCATCATAAGCAAGTAAAATCGTATTTTCCAGCGGAACGCTTTTTATAAACCCATAGTCAATCTTTAATTTTAAAAGCCCTGAAATATCAGACTGTTTGTTTAAGGGTTTCAATTCAATACCCTTCGCTTGTTTTACGGCGATATATGAATACCCCCAATCAATCCTCACATCATCTCCCTTGCGTTTTAAAACTGGTTGATCCTTTGTTCCTGATTTTTGAAAAGCAATGCCATCCTTCGCGTAGAAATTGACTTCCGCTACTTGCGAGCTCTTATTTTTTGCAATATCTGCCGATGCGTCAAAAAATAATTTCACATAATGCTGCCTACCATCATTCGCCTTCACATTGAATGTAAGAAAACTTATAGGCCTTGAATACAGGTTAAGATCATCCATCAACAATGGCGAAAGAAATTTGACTGACAACTCAACCGGGCCACAGTTAAACTCATATTTTGTTTGTGTCGCAGTTATTTCTACTTTTTTTTGAATGGCATTTTGAATTGGATCGGCGGGTAAACGATCATACAAACCAGCATCAATATAAGCTTGTCCACCTGTATTCTCACAATACATGGCAAGGACATTTTTGCCTTTACGCAGTTTTTGTTCAAAAGATTTTGAAAGTAATATTTCCTTATTGGCAGAACAGCAACCTGCATTGAAGATTTTCTCGCCATTCAGGTATATCTCAACGTTGTCATCATACTTTAATTTCAAGAGCAGTTCATTGATATTTGCTTTTTGAAAATCGAATGTTCTTCTTATCCATATTTCCCTGCTTGTCCACACGGATTGCGGATCCACGTCNTTTGTCCCAAACATCCCTTTGCCGGTTTGCCATTTTGAATCATCAAATTCCACTGCTGTCCAATCAACGACNGGCTTTGATTCTGTAAACTGACAATTGTAGGATTGGGTTTCAGCAATGGGGAGAATCGCTTTTAATTCTCTTGCAGGTTCGCCTAAGAATTTATAATATCTACCATCCACACTTAGTAGCCCAAGCAATGATTGATCCTTTCCAGTCCAGTGTTTGGTCGTACTTTCATTGAGGTTATCACTAAAACTCCAGATGCTGAAATAGGGATCATGCACAACAAGAGGATAAGCGGGTGCTTTATCTATCTGGGCAAAAGAAACGATTGAAAGGAAGTAAAAATCAAAAATTAAAAGAAGCTTTTTCATTTTTACATCTAAATTTTCAACTTTTAGTTTTTTTCTTAATCATTCAGTTTAACGCCTGTGTTTTTTGCCGGCATGCATTTCATTTTTTCCACGATTAGTAATGCATTCACACCTGCCTGCCGTTTGCAGAGAAAAGGAATTCTGTCAAGGCAGATCGGAAAGTTAAACTTTCGGCAACGTATATCCATTATGATACGCTGCGGCTAGATATTTATTGGCGTCGTCGTCAGTGAACTTGTTTGAGGTTGCATTCCAATAAATTTTTTTACCCATCCTGAACGCCACATTTCCCATCTGGCAAACGGTGGCTACATGCGCAGCAAGTTGCACCGGGCACCTGAGATCCCCCATCTTTCGCGATCTCACTACTTCAATAAAGTTTTTTGCATGCAATGCAAGGCCATCGTCCACTTTTGGTTGTCTCGCCACCGCTTCCATTTTGAGTTGTCCATTTATGTTTTCGGGTATCACCTCCCACCCGCCGCGGTCGACAACCAGTGTTCCGTTGTTTCCAATAAATGCAACACCATGATCCCGTTGATAAGGGCCATCATTAATTCCGGTAGCGTGCTCCCATAACATATTGAATNCATTGAACTCAAAAACTGCCGTTAATGTATCGGGTGTTTCTTCAGCATCATCGGGATAGGCAAACTTGCCGCCGCTAGCGACAATACTTTTTGGTACGGTCGCTTTCGAGCCAAGGAGGGCATAATCGATCATGTGTACTCCCCAATCGGTCATTAAACCGCCGGCATAATCCCAGTACCATCTGAAATTAAAATGAAATCGATTCGGGTTAAAGGGTCGTTTTCTCGCCGGCCCCAGCCACATATCGTAATCAACACCGGCCGGCGGATTACCATCAGGCTGCACAGGAACGGGTTTCATCCATCCCTGGTAAGCCCATGCTTTTACGAGACGCACATTTCCAAGCTTCCCTGAAAGNACAAAATCTGTTGCNTCCTGGTAATGTTGATTGCTATGCTGCCACTGGCCCACTTGAACCACGCGATTGTATTTTTTTTGCGCTGCTNCCATTGTTGCACATTCTGTTATGGAATTACCAACAGGTTTTTCGCAATAGACATCCTTGCCTGCAGCACAGGCATCAACCATTATCTTGCAGTGCCANTGATCCGGCGTGCCAATGATCACCGCATTCACATCCTTTAATTCTAACACCTTCCTGTAGTCACCAAACGTTTTTACTTTCGACGTGTCCACATTCATTTTGGCCAGGTCGGCCATCCGTTTATCCAGGACGGATTTATCAACATCACATAAAGCAATAACATTAACTCCCTCGTTTTTGAGGATAGCAGTTAAATCCGCCCAACCCATACCATTGATACCGATCGCGGCAACGTTTATTTGATCCGAAGGCGGAATACCATTTTTCAAGATGGCAAAGGATTTATTTTCAAAAGATGATAAAACCAACCCCCCAGCAGCAAGTGCAGAAGCGTCTTGTAAGAATTTTCTTCGGGACGACATAACAATCGATTTAAATTTTAAAATAAGTTTTAAATAAAGCAAAAA
>JGI24806J26614_1000283_pt1 | contig 14089 bp, 9 predicted proteins | sample Kansoi200umMDA_FD_26614 | JGI IMG/M metagenome (IMG submission 26614)
TGGTGAACGGTCTTAAAAAAAACTGTACAAAATTTACTTCCTCTATTAAAACACCGCAGGTTAGTGCCAATGGCGAGAAAGTAGTTTTTGAAAAAGATTACCAGCTCTGGAGCTATGATGTAAAAACAGGCAATGCAAAAAAGCTGGACATTTCCATTATACGCAACAATGTTTTGCCGAAAGAAAAAGATTTTGAAGTGAGAGGAAACATTGAAGACTTTGATGTTTCCGGAGATGGAAAAAAACTGGCTTTTGTTTCAAGAGGGGAATTATTTGTAAGTGATGTGGAAGGAAAATTCATTCAGCAGGTAAATCGTGGAAATGCAGAACGTGTAGCTGAAATAAAATGGATGAGTGATAATAAAACGTTGTTGTTCAATCAAACGTCAGCTGATGGCTACTATAATTTATTTACCGTAAGAGCCGATAGCAACAACACGCCTAAGCAACTTACTAATGATAAAAGAAATAACCGAAGTATTATTTTAAATAAGAAAAGAACACAAGCTGTTTACCTGAGCGGTCGTGATGAAGTGCGGTTCCTCGATCTTAAGACGTTGCAAAGCAAAATGATCGTGAAAGATGAGATATGGGCTTTTCAAAACAGTGATCCCGGTTTTTCGCCCAATGATGACTATGTTTTGTTCACTGCTAAAAGAAATTTCGAGGAAGATATTTTTGTTTACAATATAAAAGAAAATAAAACTACCAACCTTACGAATACGGGTGTTACTGAAACGGGTCCTATCTGGTCGGGTGATGGGAAATATATTTACTTCACCAGTCAACGGTTACGGCCATCTTATCCATTCGGAATGGCAAACGCAAGAGTCTATCGTTTGCCATTGGAAAAACTGGATGAACCTTATCGCATGGACAAATACAATGAACTTTTTAAAGATGAGAAAAAAGATACAACAAAGAAAGCGGCTAGTGCAGATTCTTTAAAAACAAAAGATGTGACAATTGATATGGATCTGATCGTAGATAGAATGGAACAGGTCAGCCCTTCAATCGGCGCCCAGTTCCTGCAGGCTGTGTATCAAAAAGGCGATAAGACAACTGTTTTGTATACCAGCAATCATGGTGAAGGAAGAAATGCTCTTTGGAAAACAGTAATCGAACCGTTTGAACAAAATAAAACTGAGAAGATCGCAAACACCGATAACAGTTCTGGATTTGATATTGTTGAGGTGAGTGACAAGCTATACGTATTGTTCAATGGAAATATCAACAAATTAAACCTTGATGCCAATAAAGTTGATCCCATTAGCGTCAGTTATACATTCAGAAGAAATCTTTCAGAAGAATTTACCCAAATGTTTTATGAAGCATGGGCACAAATGGAAGAAGGCTACTATGACGACAAGTTTCATGGCTTGGACTGGAAGAAAACAAGGGATTATTACAAACAGTTTTTGCCATATCTAAATACCCGGGCTGACCTGAGAACTATGCTCAATGATATGCTGGGCGAATTGAATTCATCACACCAGGGCTTTGGCACATTCGGTACTGATGAAACGATTGCCTTGCAAAATCAAACAATGGAAACAGGGATCATTTTTGACAATGATGATCCTTATAAAGTAAAATATATAGCCAGGCGGTCTGTGGCTGATAGAAAATCAATTGATATAAAACCAGGTGATATATTGATAAAAGTGAATGACGAAACTGTAGACAAAAGAATGGACAGGAATTATTATTTCACTGTACCATCAAGAGACAGGGAGCTAAGATTGACCTTTAATCGCAACGGGCAAATCGTGAATATAAAAATTCATCCGCAGGCAACATTATTCACTAACCTATATGATGAATGGATCGATAATAATCAGAAACTGGTTGATGAAAAAGGAAAAGGCCGGATTGCTTACGGTTATATGAAAAATATGGGTCAACCTGAGCTTGATCAATTCATCATTGACATGACACAGGAATTAAATAAAAAAGATGCATTGATATTTGACCTGAGATATAATACCGGCGGCAATGTGCATGATGAAGTATTGAAGTTTTTAAGCCAGCGCAGTTATTTACAATGGAAGTATCGTGAAGGACAATTAACGCCGCAATCAAATTTTTCGCCTGCTGATAAGCCAATTGTTTTATTGATAAATGAACAATCATTAAGCGATGCAGAAATGACCTCGCAGGGTTTTAAAGCATTAAAGCTTGGAAAGATCGTTGGCAATGAAACTTATCGCTGGATAATATTCACCAGCGGAATTGGGTTGGTGGATGGCTCATCTGTACGCATGCCTGCATGGGGCTGTTATTCACTGGATGGAAAAGACCTGGAAAAAACAGGAGTGCAACCGGATATTTTGATCATCAATAGTTTTGATGATAAGCTAAATGGCCGCGACCCGCAGCTTGATAAAGCGATCGAGGAAATTTTAAAACAATTAAAATAGCAATTAAGCTCTTTTCAATTTGCGCTGGCGATAATGAATTTTCCTTTTGATGAAATCACTCAGCTTATAACGCTTGAGTATTTCTTCGGGAATGTGTGAAGCTCCATTGATAAAACCAAGACAGCCGGGTTGGTTGCAATAGCATTGAAAAGGGCTTGCCATGTTCCATTCAGTGGATGGATAAAAGAAAGTGAACTCTTCGCCTTCTGCTATATCACGCAAAGCGGTTACTTCCATCTTTGTTGTATCAAAGAAACAATTCGGATTACACCCATGATTAATGTATTGCAGGAAGTAAGGATGCAACGCAATATGCGTTTTATTTCCTGTTTGAACAGTTAAATAAGAAGGCTTGTCAGAAACAAAGGCAGCTCCCAATGGACTGATCTTTTCTCCTTTTCTAAAACTTTTTAATGCAAATAAAACTTGCTGACCTGTTTCGCGGTCCTTTCTTATTTCTGCAAATTGGTGATTGGCGACTATGTCATAGTCATTGCTGGTTGCCGGGTTTACTTTCATAAATGGTTAGTAAGTATTTTAATAATAGAAAATAATGGTACAATGAAATTATATATAATAAATAAAACAACAAACTATATTCGTTAAAATGTTAACTAAACGTGGATTAAACTTTATTTCTTTGCTAACGATCATTTGAAATAACCAATCTATAGGTATATGAAAAAGATTTTTATTGCTATCAGCTTTATGGTTTCAATGAGTATGCAATCACAGGAATTGAATGTAATGACTTTTAATATCAGGTACAATACAAAGAACGATAGCTTGAATGCATGGCCATACCGAAAGGATAATGCTGCTTCTCAAATAAAATTTCATACCGTGCATATACTTGGTGTACAGGAAGCCTTGCATGAACAGGTAATGGACCTGGGCCAATCACTTTCCCGATACAAGTATGTTGGTGTTGGACGTGATGATGGTAAAACAAAAGGAGAGTATTCGGCAATATTTTATGATACTACACGACTGAAACTAATTGAGTCATCTACTTTCTGGTTATCACTTACACCTGAAGTGCCGGGTAGTAAAGGTTGGGATGCGAATATTACGAGAATTGTTACCTGGGCAAAATTCAGAGACCTCTCGAATAAAAAGATATTTTTTGTTTTCAATACTCATTTTGATCATATTGGCCAGGAGGCGAGACGTGAAAGCGCCAAACTAATTAAACAAAAAGTAAAAGATATTGCCGGTACTACTCCTGTTATCATTACCGGCGATTTCAATGCACATCCATCCGATGAACCAATTAAAATTTTAGTGGATGAGAATGACCAAAATAAATTTATTGATACAAAAGCTGTGAGTGTCACACCACATTATGGTCCACAAGGAACTTTTAATGGCTTTGGATCCAAAGAAAGAGATAGCGAACCAATAGATTTCATTTTCATAAAAGGTAAATGGAAAGTACTCCAACATGCTACGCTTTCGCAATCCTGGGGTGGGAGATTTTCATCAGACCATTTCCCGGTGTTTGCAAAACTTAGTTTTTAAGGGAAATGTTTGTTGGTTCTTTTTGTTTTGTCAGTTTAATAACAGCGCTGGTTTCTTCAGTGCTTTTAAGCATCGCTTCATAGCGTTTGTTATTAACAATAGCAAGCATATAAGAAGTATTGGGAGGAATAGATCCAAGATTCTCAGCAACCATTACCAATTCATTATTTTCATTCAATTCATTAACGGGTAATTTAATTGTATAGGCCGCGGCGGTCAGCCTGATATGTTGAAATATAAGTTTGTTATTTAGAAAAAGCGAGATCGAATCGCCATCAATTTCTGCATTATCATAAAAGCGAAGCTCAATTGAGTCGCCGGTAATCGGTATCTCTGTAGCAATAACTTTTTCTCTTATTTTAAATTCTTCTTCAATAGTTTTTTTAACCGTTAACTGTTTTTCAACTGTCTTTGGAACTGGGAATGCTTTAACCGGTTCTGATTTTTCAACAGGCAGGTTGTTTACTTTAGCTATGTTTTTATTTTCAACAGGAGCAGTATTTTCTTTTTGCTGAATCGTTTTTTCAACGGGTATGATAATAGGTGCTGAGGCTATTGACGAAACGCTGTCAATATAATACGGATCATTAGCGCCAGCCGTATAGTTTTCAATAATAAAATCCCATTCATCCGGAAAAGAAGTTTCATTTGTTTTTTCAAGATGCAGTGGCCCCTGTATTGATTCTTTTTTATTTTTTAAAGCAGCATTGCCATCTAAAAACATTTTATCACTTCCGGGACAGTTAAAATCGGCTGATGACAGGTAGGGAATTTTTCCCGGTGTATTTAAGCTAAGTTTTCCTGTCTTTTCTTCTAATAACTGATCATCCCACCAAACTGCTTCGTTGGTAGTTGGATCAAAATATCCTTTTATTGAATAGCGTCGGTAGTTGTCTCCAGATTCGTAATAATAAGAAGTACCAACAAGACTATCGCCTTTCTGAATTATTTTAAGTTCCGTCTTTTTTTTATTGATCTTTCCTTTCCACACACCGGTTATCATTTGTGCGGAAGAATTTGTGAAATAGCAAAGTAAAAATCCCGAGGTAATTAAAATAAAAAATGACTTTTTTGTATGCTGCATTTTCCAATGTCTCCGACATGTAAAACGGGTAAAAAATCCGAATATTTTGTTAGCTGTTGCGCTTTAAGAAGACTTTGTATAAAATGAAATAAATGAGGTTAATACCGTAGAAAAGCTCCTTAGTTTTTTTTCATTGTTTTGCTCGGATTATCAAAAAAACACTAACTTAGGTCGCTGTAACTAACGCTCACTTTATTTATACCAAAACAACTAACTGCCTATGTCAGTTTTATACTCGCTTACCTTACGGACAGACTATACCCGCTCAAGACCAGGAAAGAGTAATTCAGCAATCAAATTTGTTCTCTTTTTTTTAATTGCAAGCATTTCTTTTAATGGATTATTTGCGCAAGAGGTATCAAAAGAAGAGCAAGCAAGAAAAGAGGCCGAGCTGAAAAAGCAGGAAGCTGTTTTAATGGACGCCAAGTTAAAAGCAAATCCAGGTTTGAAGGAAAGATTGGAAGCTTCGGGGAAGTTAAAGCTGGAACCAGTTGTGTTGACCCCCGAAGAACAACAAAAGGTTTCAGACCAGAAGTTAGGAGAAGAGAAAGCAAGATATATGGCTAAGCAAGCACTTGAAAAAGTTGTTGTGCAAAATGGTGGTGTAGAATATAAAGTAATAACAAATGGGAACGAGGTTGAGTATGTAGTAACAAATGCAGGTAACGTAATTTACAGGCAACAAATAAATTCTTCAGCAAGTTTATATGACAGGCAAGTGCAGGCGGAAAAAGAAGGTTTGTATGCATCAAATACACTTAGAAGAAATTTAGATTATCCACATGACGCATTGCAAAGTGAGATCAGGAGTTTGATAAATGCTCCAAAAGTAAATAGCACAAGCACGGTAAGCAATGATCAGCGGGTAACAGCAGACTATACTTTTAATGGCGGTGGCGGTACTATTCCTGCAAGTGGCGCTGCAACACCATATCCTGCTATTATTACGGTGAGTGGCGTACCGGCAGGAGCACTTGTAAAGGAGGTTAAAATAAATGGTTTGAACCATACCTGGTCTGATGATGTTGACATTGTTTTGCAATCACCATCAGGGACCAATGTTGTTCTTATGTCAGATGTTGGTGGTTCATCAATTATGACCGCCAGGGATTATACATGGAGTGATGGTGCCGCTATAAATATGGGTACAGCAACTACTCCATCGGGTACTTACAAACCAACCAACCTGGTAGGTACGCTTGGCCCGGAGCCTGACAACTGGGCGGCTCCCGGCCCTGGAGTATTGGTGCAGCCAAATCCAACTCTTTCTATGTTCGGAAACGGAAATCAAAATGGAGATTGGAAGTTATTTATATTGGATGATGCTTCACCTGACGCAGGTAACTGGGCAGGCTGGAGCATAGTGTTTACAGATCCTCCTGCAGTTTGTTTCCCGATTAATTTAACAGGACAACCGGCCAATGCTACTGTGTGTGCAGGAACAAATGGATCATTTACTGTAGTAGCAACTCCAAATGGAGTTAGTTATAACTGGCAGGTAAATACAGGTTCGGGATTTGTGTATTTAACAAATGGTGGCGTTTATTCGGGAGTAACGACGGCCACTTTAACGGTTACAGGAGCCACGCTTGCAATGAACGGATATCAATATCGTGTTGTTGTTACTTGTTCGCAGGGAGGCTTACCTGAAATTTCAAACCCGGCAACATTAACTGTTAATGTCTCGCCGGCTGCGCCAGCTGTATCACCAACTTCGGCGGCAATATGCCCGGGTGGTAGCGTCGCATTAAATATTACTTCATCGCAGAGTGCAATTCCCACGACTGCTTCTTCAGGAACGGTTTCAGTTCCAATTCCTGACAATAGTAGCGGCGTGGCTACAAACACACTTAATGTAGCTGGCTTTGTTGGTACGGTTGGATCTATAAGTGTCAATTTTAATATAACACATACGTGGGATGGAGATGTAAAAGTAAACCTGGTAGCACCAAATGGTGCCATACTAAATCTTGTAAATGCCCGCGGAGGTAGTGGTGATAATTTCGTCAACACAACGATTAGCTCTGGTTCCGGCACTTCGTTAGCAACAGGCTCCTCTCCATTCACAGGAATCTTTGCTGCGGATGCAGCTAATGCAGTTGGGGTAGCTCCTTATCTTTCTACCACCACGTTATGGTCTGCATTATATGGAACTCCGAATGGTGCATGGACATTGGCAGTAACTGATCATGCAAGCTCGGATGTTGGTACGCTTACTTCATGGTCAATATCCATTACACCGGCAGCTCCACCTGATCCTGCTGTTTGGACACCTGTTACCGGATTATTTAACGATGCGGCATTAACATCACCTTATGTTGCGGGCACATACCAGTCAACAGTATATGCGGCACCTTCAGCTACTACCACTTATTCTGCTAGTGTATCGAATGGCACTTGTAACTCTCCCGGAACTGCAGTTACTGTAACCGTGAACACACCTGTATCTATAACTGGACAACCGGGTAATGGTAATGCTTGTGTTGGTGTTACAAAAACTTTATCTGTAACAGCAACTGGTACCGCCGTAGCATACCAATGGCAGGTTGATATGGGAAGTGGTTATGTAAATATCACAACTGGCACACCTACTAACCCAAGTGGATTTATTTATACGGGTCAAACAACTGCTACATTAAGTATAAACACAGTGATGGCTACAATGAATGGTTATAAATTCCGCTGTATTGTTTCAGGAACATGTCCTCCTGCTTTAACATCAAATGAAGTAACGTTAACCGTAAATGAGAGACCTGCTATTTCAGTAGCCAGCAGTTCACAGTGTGCTCCAACTACATTAACAGCTTCTGGTGCCACCACCTATTCCTGGTCGCCTGCTGCCGGGTTAAGTGCAACAACAGGCGCAACAGTAACTGCTACCCCAACAGTAAATACAATATATATTGTAACAGGAACAAATACTGCAACTGGTTGTACAGGCACCACCCAGGTTGATGTGAAATTCACTCCAGCAACTCCTGTGGTTGCTCCAGCTGCCCCGATCATTTGTGCAGGAGCCGTGCAACGATTATCTATTACATCATCCTCATCAGGGGTGACGTTGCCAATTACTACATCTTCTGGCACAGTTAACCTGCCTTTTGCTGATGGGCCTCCGCTTACGGTGGCCGTGAGTAATTTAAGTGTATCCGGAGTAACCGGTGCAGTACAAAGCATAAGTGTTAATCTTAACATTGCACACACTTTCGATGGAGATGTTACAATTAACCTGAAAGCACCCAATGGAAACATTTTTAATCTTTCATGGGAAAATGGAGGAGCCGGAGATAATTTTACAAATACAACATTTAGTTCTTCAGCCACAAACTCGATAGTCGGTGGTACAGCACCATTTACAGGAACATATGCCGCAGAAGGAGCTTCGGCCGTAGGTGTGGCTCCGAATATATCAAATGTTACGGCATGGACATCGCTTTACTCGACTCCGAACGGTACATGGAGTCTCATTTGCAGTGATCCATACGATTTTGATGATGGTACGTTGATTTCATGGTCAATAACCATAAATTATGCGATACCAGATAAAGGTATATGGACACCTGTTACCGGATTATTTACTAACTCGGCAGGTACAACACCTTATGTTGCCGGTACACTTGCTGACACTGTGTATGCAAGCCCGGCAGTTACAACTACCTACTCTGTTTCTGTAACAAATAGCAGTATATCAACCAAAACGTATTCAAGTGGCGGAACTGTTACTATACCGGGAGTTGCACCAGGTTCAACATCAGGTGGTGCAGGTGCTCCTTACCCTTCAACAGTTGCAGTTTCCGGATTACCGGCAAATGCTGTCGTAAAATCAGTAACAATAAAAGGAGTACGGCATTCATTCCCTGCTGACATAGATATGCTGCTGCAGTCACCAACGGGAACAAATGTTGTATTGATGTCCGATGTTGGCTCAGGAGCAGATGCAACGGGACAGGTATATACATTTGATGATGCAGGTGGAGCAATGTCTACAACTGCATTAAATCCTACAGGTACATATCATCCTACTAACAGTGGTGGTACGGATCCTTATCCTGCACCAATTGATAGCATAACGCAGGCAAGTCCGGCGCTTTCTTTATTCACTGGCGATCCTAACGGAACTTGGAATCTATATATAACTGATGGATTTGCTGGAGATATTGGCATGATCAGTAGTTGGGAAATTACATTTTCAATTCCTGGTCCGACAAATTGTACATCATCGCCACGCACTGTTACCGTAACTGTTCAGGCGCCGATCGTATTTACAACTCAACCTGCAAACAGATCAGCATGTCAGAATGGTTCAGTTACATTTACAGCTGCTGCAACAGGTACTGTTACAACAACGCAATGGCAGGTGAGTATCAACGGTGGTACAACCTGGACAGATATAAGCGGTGCCAACACAACAACATTGACATTAACGAATGTTCAACCTTCTCAAAATGGTTATCGTTATCGTCTTGTATTATCAAATGCAGGATGTGGGGCAGTGAATTCAAATGCTGCAACGCTTACTGTAAATCCATTACCGACAGTTAGCCTCGGTTTATCACCAGCTGGTCAAACACAATTAAGACCCGGTATGCTGACTACGGTAACAGTTAATTCATCACCCGCTGGTGCATCTTACCAGTGGTTCATAAATGGTGTTGCAGAACCATCAATCACAGGTTCGTCTTATGCAGTGGATGCTTATCATCTTGGTACGTACACTGTACGTGTAACGGATGTGAATGGTTGCGTAAGCACTACCGCGGGAGTGACGTTTACAGCGCTGGCCACAAGTCAGCTATTTATCTATCCGAATCCAACAAGCGGCGCATACTATGTTACTTATTATATGCCGCAGCTAAATACACCGGTTACACTTGTCGTGATCGATATGATGGGAAGAAGAATAGTTGAACGTCATGCGGTAACAACTGCTCCTTACACAAGATTTGATTTCAGCAATTCGAAACTGGCGGCAGGTGTTTATATCATTGAGTTCCGCAACTCAGGCGGTGATAGATTAGCGGCAGGTCAGCTGGTTGTAGTGCGACAATAATAAAAATGAAAAATTATAATTGGGAAGCCCTCTTTAAAAAAGAGGGCTTTTTTGTCACGGCTATTCCCATGGAAAAATCGAGCAAGTAAGGCAACCGGCCAATAAGATGATGCCCGATGACAAGAAAACGGGTTTGGCCAACTCACGATCGAAGAAAACAATTACAAGTGCAACAAAGAACCCAAAGAGGCCAAGTACCAGGTTGCACAAACCAAAAACTGTAAAGAAAGGATTGTTGATGACCCCACCCGTGAATACAAGAGAAATAATGATGGAGAAAAGAATTTCTGATGATAATATTATCCATGTTACTTTATTCATACTGGATGGCTTGTTTTTTCAGCCTGTAATTCTTTTACATATATTTCTTTTTCATCCCTGTAAAAAAGATTCATGGTTTCAAAAGGAATGATGCGTCCGTCTTTATGGACAATATGCACACAGCTTTTTTTGATAGCCCGTACATCAAAATCGTATGCATCAATGAACCGCATGATGATGATACGAAACAGGTTTTCATAACTGAGTCCCGGTGCATGTATTTCAGGTAAACAACATAAAAGTTGTTTGAAATTTTCTTCTACACGATCCACCGAGATACCCGTGCTAAAAATTTTTAAAAGATGGCTATGCAATGCTGCATCCTGCTCATATACGATCGTATTTCTGCTATTGTTTAGTAAATGTGCCGGGTCGATATATCTAGTCATTGGAAAAACCTTACCAGCAACTTTTAATGCATAACCCATAACTAACGCATCGGGGTTACAGGGAACCGGGATGAGATCGTTAGGCTGAAAAATGGTAGTCTGGCTTAAAATCTTGTCTCTGACATCAGTCATTGTTATACGATCTGTTGCAGGATCAAAATTTTCATTTCTACCTGCTACCTGTATGGGTTGAAAAGTTACGCCACGAACAGATCTTTGTTGGGTTGCATATTCAATGATCTCACCGATCTCGTCATCATTCAGGTCTTTTTGAAGTGTTACAACCAAAGTTGTAGATAGGTTGAATTTATTAAGGTTGTCAATTGCTTTTCTTCTTATATCAGTCAGGTCCTCACCTCTTAATTGTTTTAATGCAGATGGTTTAAAAGAATCAAACTGGAGATAGATCTCAAAATCGGGCATATAGGAAGCAAGTCGTTTAACAAACTCCTCATCTTTAGCAATACGTATCCCGTTTGTATTCACCATCAGGTGGCGAATAGGTTTTCGTTTGGCAATATCAAGAATGGTAAAAAAATCAGGGTGAACTGTCGGTTCGCCGCCACTTATCTGCACTACATCCGGTGATCCTTCGTTGGCAACAATTATATCCAGCATCCTTTCTACTTCTTCCACTGTCCTGTGCCTGCCATAATGCGGACTGCTCATTGCATAACAAGTGGGACATGTAAGATTACATCGGTCAGTAATTTCAATAATCGTTAAACAGCTGTGTTGTTCATGATCCTGGCAAAGACCACAATCATATGGGCAACCATAATGTGTTTTCGTATTGAAACGCAAAGGCATTTCGGATGTTTTATTATAATTACGGATATTCTTATAGTACTCGACATCAGTCGCAATTAATACTTTTTGAAAACCATGATCAGGGCAATTCTTTAACATGTATACATTGCCGTTTTCAAACACGATCTTTGCATCGACTCTCCGGAGACACTCCGGACAAAGGCTCAGTGTAAAATCGTAATATGTATAAGGACGTTCAGGCATAAGAAGATTGAATTAGTTTTTTCGGTTGCAGAATATAAGGCGAATAATAGATCAAACCTGCAAAACAACTTACCTGTATAGCAGACAACCCGAAATTAAATGTATAATGAGGTTTTATAAAGTCAATAAGAAAACGGAATAAAAGATAACTGATCATAAAAATCTTGAATAAAGCCCCCGGTTGAAAAGAATTTCTGGAAGCAGCATGGCGGATGCTTATCCATAAAATGACCAGGAATATGATTTCATACAAAATAACCGGGTGCCGCAACTTTCCATCACCAAGATCTATTCCCGTGAAGAAATTCGTTTCATTACCATAGGTCTCTTCATAAATGCCCATCGAAAAACAGCCGATGCGTCCGATGATCAATGCAAGCAGGAATGGATAAACAAACAGATCACCAGAAGCTTTCTTTTCATGAATGATTTTTTTCATGATCTCAACGCCAGCAAGACCACCCAATAAACCACCGACTACAGTCTTATTCTGATAAAAATAAAGAATAATATTTTCTGCTTTGGAGATCTGGGGCGGGTCTTCCAATCCGCCAAGCAACCGGCTGCCAATAAAAGCGCCAAAGACAGCGCCGATAAATATCCAGCTTCGGTTTGATGAACTGATATTGTCACCTTGTTTTTTTCGGAGTAAAAGAAAATACCTGAAGCCGATAAAAAATGCGAGCAATTCTAAAACGGCATGCAATAAAATTTTTGCAGAACCAATTTCTATGGTAACAGGGAAGTTCAAAATGATTAATGATTTATTGTCGTACCCATAACTGGTGAGTCGGGAACATTTCATAAGCTATCAATCCTATGCCTTTACTAAGATAAACTTTAAAGGGCAGTGGTGCTGAAATGTCAATTGTCGTATCTCTTGTAATAGTCTGCACATTATTGAATGTGGTTCCATTGAGGGAGAGGGTGGGTGTATGATTGCTGTTGTAGAGGCCAGGCACTAATACTAAACCCTGGTCATTTATATCACTGGCTGCACAATTAAAACCCTGGAGAAAAAGTGTAATTGATTTTGTCGAGGCAGATGACCCAAAAGCTGTGTGTGAAAAATAAGTGACTGAGAATTCCTGCCTGAAATTAGCGGTAACTTCATGTGAAACTATTGATAATCTTTGACCACATCCATCGCTTCCGTTATAGCACCCCTGGCTGGCTTCGTAAGCCTCGCTTTTCTCAAAAGGTAGCAGGTTAATTGTGTCGTAAGCTGACTGGTATTTAAATATGACCTGGCTCTGTTGATAAGAAAACCAATTCAGAAAATTCACATCATCAAAAGCCGGGCAGGAAACTTTTTTACAGGAACAAATACTGCAACTATTAAAAGTATAAATTGTAAGTAACAGAATGCTGGTAAGCAGCAAGGTCCTCATAAAGCGGGTTTTAAATTACGATTGATCCGAACTAATTGATTGAGATGCTTTATTTCTTCAAAAGTTTAAAAGCATGTGTCCATTGATTACGGATAAAACCGGGAATACACCACAATATACATAAAGGCTCAATAACTCTTGCTGCCTCCACCTTGCCCATGTCTTCTGTTTCCCAGCCAAATGATGTGAGAATATCGGTGACTATTTTTTTCGCCGGGTCATCATTGCCGCATATGAACATAGTAGGAATGCTCCCATTAAAATCTGGCTTGTACATGAGAGCATTTCCCACGCAGCTAAATGCCTTAACAATTTTTGCATCTGGCAACTGCTTTTGAATTTTTTCCATTAATGATTCTTCCAGCGTTGTAAAAAATTTCAATACTCCATTATCAGGCGGAACGGTGGCAATGGGATTGGTGGCATCAATAATTATTTTATTGCTCAAGTGTCCTTTGCCTGCGAGATTAATAGCATCTTCCACTACAAGACCTGCGACCGCCAGTACAATAATTTCTCCAAACTGTGCTGCTTCCTGGAATGAGCCGAGTGATCCGTTCCTGTTTTCATTTTTCCATTTTACAACATCTTCTTTATTGATGTTTCTTGTACCAAGCATAACCTGGTGACCTTCTTTTAGAAAGCCACTTGCTAATACACGACCAACGATACCGCTACCGATTATTCCAATTTTCATTGTTTGTTTTTTTGCTGAATAGAATTGTTATAGTACAAGTGTGCGACGCAACAGGCGCTGAATAATTTTACTTCCGTCGGGCACACAAAAAAATTAATTCGAATTATAAACCGCTGCAAATGTTTTTGCAAAATCTTCAAGCTTTGTTTTACCAAGCTTATCCGGATGATGCTTCCAATAATCTTCAAACATTGAACCATCC
>JGI24806J26614_1000284_pt1 | contig 14084 bp, 10 predicted proteins | sample Kansoi200umMDA_FD_26614 | JGI IMG/M metagenome (IMG submission 26614)
TTTTTTACAAACCAATATGTAAAAACTGCTACAGCACTTCATGTATTGAGGGAAACAGTGATGGGTCGTGAGCTTTTTGATTATGCGTTTAAAGAATATGCAAGACGCTGGGCATTTAAACATCCAACGCCTGCAGATTTTTTCAGAACAATGGAAGATGCAAGTGGTGAAGACTTGGATTGGTTCTGGCGCGGTTGGTTCTATGGTATTGAGGCCACCGATATTTCCATTGACAGCGTAAAATATTTCAAACCCGAGTTTGTAATGGGTGGTAATCAAAAGGACACTATTGTTTATCGCAAACTTGATCAACCAAGAGTTCCGCGGTTTGATGATATTTCAAAAGTGAGGAACCGTGATGATAAGAATATAGTTTTTGAAACAGATGCTGATACTACCTTAAGGGATTTCTATTGGCGTTATGCAAGAGGTATCGAAAAATACGATTCCACCTCTTATGGTATGCAAACCACAACCGGCACACCATTAATGGATGAAGAAACAAAAGCTAAGATCGCAGGAAAACATTTTTATGAAATGAATTTCTCCAATAAAGGTGGTTTAGTAATGCCGATCATTTTGGAATGGACATATAAAGACGGAACAAAAGAATATGAAAAGATACCGGCACAGGTCTGGCGCAAGAATGAAAGATCAGTAACGAAATTATTTGTAAAAGACAAAGAAGTTACTTCAGTAAAACTTGACCCGATGCGTGAGACTGCTGACATTGATGAAAGCAATAACAGCTGGCCAAAGGAAATAGTGCAAACAAAATTTCAGGTATTTAAATCAAATCAGCAAGGCGGAAGAAACCAACCGCAGCCAAATAACCCAATGCAGAAAGCGGAGGAGAAGAAGAAAGCTTTTTAAGAGTTTAATTAAAATAAAAAAGCCACTTCAATCGAAGTGGCTTTGCATAGTAGTTAATTATTTATAATTTATTTTTCAATTGCCCTACACTGACATCATCAATCTTTCTGCAGGAAATAATCAAGAATAAAATAATTGGTGAAAGAAAACTAAAATGTAAAACAGTTTTTCCAACAGTAGATTTTGGCCTGGACATGGTTAATGGTTTGTTTTGAAGATACAATCATCATTAACCGAAAGTCAATACCTTTTTAGTAGTATTTCCTAATGCCCCGTCTCACCCGTTCTTGTCTTCACTTTCTTTTTACCGGCATTCTTTTTCTCATAATCAAGAACGGCCTGTGGCTTTGCGACTGATTTTTTTGAAACACTATCCGACACTTGTTTCTTTCCGGTGCTGATATCAATTGGCGCCAATTCATCTTCTACATCGCCGGCAACAATCAGTTTATCGAGTTTATATTTTTCTGTTTTTACTACTGTACCCAGGTCCTGGTCAAAATATTTCCATTCACCATGCCGGAGAGTATGACCATCTAATTTTACGACTTCCCTGCGAACAACTTTACTGGGATCATTAAGCGCATAAACATCAACAGTGTCATAAGGATTATCAGGATTCACTGCCTTCCATCTTTCTTCACGTATGGGTTGGCCAAAGGCGTTATAATACATGCAGCGTCCATCCTTATTTCCCCAACGATAATTTTCTATTGCAAGCAGATCGCCATCTAAAGTGAATTGCTGCCATTGCCCTTCTTTTTTACTATCGATATAAACACCTTGTTCTTCATAACCTTTTTCACCACGAAGCGGTGGTAATTCATTTACCCAGCGGCCTTGTTTCATTCCTTTCATATCAACGCAATTAAGAGTATCGCCTTTTACGCCGATAATATAAGTACGGCATTGAGAAAAACCTTTGGTGGAGATCAATAGAAAAAGAATGATTATGTATCGCATTGTTTAGTAAGTTTGGAAGCCCTGAGTTTATCGAAGGGCCATCAAAATTACTAACGAAAAACGACTGCTTTTATGTTTTCCCTGTTAAAATTTAAGTACACCAACAACTATCTCAAATCTCTCATTCTCATTAGCACATTTTCATATTTGCAAACCGGCACATTTGCACAAGTAGCCCCCACGTCAGCTGAAGAAAGAATGAAAAAGGTGCAACAGCGAAAAGAGCTTGAAAAAAGGTCGGTAGTAAATGATATCAGTTTTAGAAATATAGGACCTGTTACAATGAGCGGAAGAGTTGATGACATTGAAGCAAATCCAAAAGATCCTACTGAATTTTATGTAGCATATGCATCTGGCGGTTTGTGGTACACAAAAAACAACGGCCTTTCATTTAAATCCATTTTTGATTCGGCAGATATCATCACCATCGGTGATATTGCTGTGAAATGGAACGATAACGGTTCCGGAAATACTATTTGGATCGGAACAGGTGAAGTGAACAGCAGCCGCTCTTCTTATGCAGGCATTGGTGTGTATAAAAGCAATGATGGTGGCAAAACATGGGAGTATCTTGGTTTACCCGATTCACATCATATAGGAAAAATTCAACTGCATCCGACAAATGATAATATAGCATGGGTAGCAGCACTTGGGCATTTATATTCACCCAATAAAGAAAGAGGTGTGTATAAAACTACCGATGGCGGTAAAACATGGAAACAAACTTTATATGTTGATGATAACACGGGAGCGGTAGAAATGGACATTAATCCAAAGAATCCGGATGAACTCTATGCTGCTATGTGGTATAAAACAAGAAGTGCCTGGAATTTTGTAGAAGGTGGAAAAACAAGTGGAATTTATAAAAGCACCGATGGAGGTGATACGTGGAAACTCATCAGTGGTGAAGGATCGGGTCTCCCATCTGATGATAAAGTTGGAAGGATCGGCCTTTGTGTTTATCCAAAAAATCCGCAAATAGTTTATGCAGTTGTAGACAATCAAAGAAACAGGCCAGATACGGCAAGAAGAGATTCCACAAATTATCGGTTGGATGATCTGAAAGTTACGACCAAAGCTGAATTTGCCCAGCTGGATGATAAGAAGCTTGATACGTTTCTCTCAAGAAACAGGTTGTATCCAAGATATACTTCCAGGACAGTAAAGGAATCAGTGGCAAAAGATAAGTACAAGCCAACAGTGCTTCATGATTATTTAAATGTCAATACAGGTTTTGAAACAAACCCGGTCGGTTGCGAAGTGTATCGAAGTGATAATGGTGGCTTGAATTGGAAAAAAGTAAATCAAAGAGAAATAGGAATGTTCTTTTCCTATGGATATTATTTCGCCAAGATTTATGTGTCACCATATAATGAGAACAAAGTTTATATTCTTGGGTTGAATGCAATGGAATCAACCGATGGCGGAAAAACATTCAGGAATATTGACAGAAATAATGTGCATTCAGATCATCATGCTCTTTGGGTAGATCCGAATAAAGATTCGCACCTCATCAATGGCAATGATGGCGGTATCAATATTACTTATGATGATGGCGAGGTTTGGTACAAAGCAAATACTCCACCCGTTGGACAATTTTATAATATCACAACAGACAATGCCAGGCCTTATAATGTGTACGGAGGACTGCAGGATAATGGAGTGTGGTATGTTCCATCACAATCGGCCCGCAACACCTTCGGCGGTGGACTTGGTCAAACAACAGGTGCTGAAGTAAATATAGGTGGTGGTGATGGTATGCAGGTCCAGGTTGACACAAGAGATAATGCCACGGCTTATTATGGGTCGCAATTTGGGAACTATTCAAGAACAAATAGAATAACAAGAGAAGGAACAAAAAGGATCACACCAAGGCATGAGTTGGGTGAGTTGCCATATCGTTTCAACTGGCAATCGCCGATACTATTAAGTTCATTCAATCCCGATATCGTTTATTTTGGCAGTAATCATTTTCATCGCAGCATGAATCAGGGCGATACAATGATCACAATGACACCTGACCTGAGTAATGGCAAGAAAGAAGGCGATGTACCATATGGCACATTAACGACGATCGCTGAATCTCCGCTTCGGTTCGGGTTGATCTATACCGGTACGGATGACGGGAATGTTCATGTAACAAAAGATGGAGGATATACGTGGGATCAACTTAACGAACCAATGCAGACAGCTGATCAAAAATCAAAAATAAAAAATAAAAAATCAAAAACCGCAGTTGCCAAACTCCAAACCAATAGTCTTTGGGTTAGTCGTGTTATTGCATCACAACATAAAGAAGCAAGAGTGTATGTTACATTGAATGGATACCGGGCCGATAATTTTCTTCCTTATGTATATGTAAGCGATGACTATGGAAAAACCTGGATTCAAATCGGAAAGGATCTTCCCAACGAACCGGTGAATGTGATCCGTGAAGATCCAAAAAATGACAGTATACTTTATGTGGGTACTGATGGAGGTCTCTATGTAAGTTTTGATAAAGGAAACAGTTTTATGATGTGGAACAAAGGTCTTCCTAAATCAATTCCCATTCATGATATTGCTATACAACAAAGGGAAAATGAAATTGTGCTTGGCACACATGGTCGCAGCATTTACATTGCTAAGCTTGATGAGGTGCAGAAGAAAGCCAAAAAATAAAAAAGTTGTCCCCCGATTAAATCGGGGGACAGTTTTTTTTGAATCAATTAATTAAAGTTTGGTAACAGCTACTTGCCTTGTGGTGTTTTCAGTTACACCTGCAAGATAGGTATCTGTTTTCTTAGCTTTCACAGCTCTTACTTCAAACCTAAGTCCTCCTTCAGGTATTTCCTCTTCAGTATCGATACGATACTTACGGGAAATGTTTTTACCACTTAATCTTTCTGAAAAGATAACTGTACCTGAAGCATCCCTGATAGATATTAAATAAATATCAGACTGAATACCATTTAAGTTCAATTCAAATACAGGATTCTTTCCAACAAATCCAAGGTATTTGACCTCAGATACCGGAGGATCAGTTTTAACCGATGCCATAACAGGGTTGGTAAATGCTGTTGTAAGGACTGCGATGATCGCAATTAAAGCTGCTTTGTTTTTGTTCATGATCTGTTTCATAGTTCTAAAATTTAATAGTTATAAAAATTTGTTACTAGCTTCTTAATATGGGCAAGCTTGATGAAGACAAGCAAAATGGAGCAAGCAAAAGGCAAAAACGTATCTGGCAAGGGATTCTCCGATCTTAGCTATCGGAACCTGGTGAAGGAGTTCTGGATGCGTTGATGATGTAAAAATAGTATTGGTTTTCAGTTACAGAAAACCAATCTTATTCTGCTTTCAGATTGCCAAGTTTTTATTTCGATAATGAAGTTGTTAGCAATAAACGACTTATGCAAGACGTGATAATGACATCCAACAACAATATTTATTATTTGTTAAGACTTGTTTGACGATAAAATGTTCTAATAGCAATAATAATCGATCGCATCCTGCGCCTCAAAATAGGATAGCCAGTATTCTTTTACTTCGGCGGTAATTATTTCACCATTTGAGCGGTTATAAAAATCCCTGGTACCATAACTGCTAAAGTTACCATACACAACAGAACCTTCATAAGGCTTATAGCTGCTGAATGAGCGAAGAATAGTATATCCAAAATCAGTTTGCACTACATAATACTGGCAGTAAGGATCACTATGTACTACTTGTCCTCTTTCTTTATTTAACCAATAGCTTTCATCAATGTATTGCCTGTCACGAACACATGCTGAAAAAATTGTAACGAGTGCAATTGTTACCAGTGATAATGTAAATATCCTTTTCATAAAATTCGGTTTAATAGTAACGAATACTCTTATAACTACAGATTGCAAATCGCAGGCGAGAGTTTTACCAGGGTTTGTTAAAAAGTCGCTTTGAATCCTAAAGGGGTTGGTATGAAGTCGGGGGCATCACATTAATTGTTGGGTTATTGATAGAAAAAACGTTGAATTACGTCTTCTGCCAATCCGATGCGGGTTTTTGCGGCCGAGCCTCATTTTTTAATTGATAAAAATTAAGTAAACCGCAGAATCAAAAAAAATCCTGCAAACATTTGTTAAAGAAAAATCAAAACTACCTACCTTCCGCACTTAACTCAAAACTACACCGCATGAGAAAACTTCTACTGCTTGTAGCAGGCGTGCTACTCATATGCACTGGCATGTTTGCGCAAAAATCTACCGTATCAGGTAAGGTTACTGATGAAAAGGGAATAACCATTCCCAACGCCTCCGTTAAGATCAAAGGCTCCAAAGCCGGAGCTATTGCAGATAACGAAGGCACATTTATTTTAAACATCGCTCCCGGCACTAAACTTCTTGTATCAGCTTCCGGTTATAAAGAAAAGGAAGTAGATGCAATAGATAATATGATAGTAGTGCTGGTGCAGGAAAACAAAACCCTGAGTGAGGTAGTCGTTACTGCACAGGGTATTCGTCGTCGTCCCAAAGAACTTGGTTATTCATTAGCCAAAGTTTCAAATGCAGAACTTACTACCGGGAGAGCACCCACTGTTGCTGCTGGTCTCTCTGGTAAAGTATCAGGGTTGTTGATCGTGAATGCGAACAACTCTGTTGACCCTGCCGTTAAGTTCAACCTTCGTGGTTATCGTTCAATGTCGGGCAACAACGATGCGTTAATTGTTATTGATGGATTACCCCAGCCTCCAGGTTCATCAACTATGTTCAATCTTTTAAATCCAAATGATATTGAAAGCATCACCATTTTGAAAGGTGGACAAGCTGCTACGTTGTACGGTTCACAGGGTGTAAATGGAGCAATTATTATCACAACTAAAAGAGGACAAAAAGGAAAACTGAAAGTTTCCTATAGCAGCTCTTACAACGTTGAAAAAATAAATATCATGGCAGAGTTCCAGGATAAATTTGGTAGCGGTTCACATTATGCTACCAGCTTTGGAGCTGCCGGGTATAAAACTGATTATTTAGCAAGGATGAAGGACAACTGGAGATCTTATGAGAATCAGCAGTATGGTGATGCTTATGATGGCTCTATGCGTCCTGCTGGTAGAATCTTAGAGGATGGCAGTGTATTAATGCTTCCTTATGCGGCAATTAAAGGTATAAGAGAAGACATTTGGAATACAGGTTATACTTTGAATAACCAGGTTTCTTTTTCCGGTGGAAGTGATTATTCAACATTCTTCTTATCTGCGGAAAACAATGCAAGTGAAGGAATCGTACCGGGTGATAAAGTAAACAGAACCGGTATGCGTTTCGCTTCATCCCAGGAATATGGAAACTTTAAGATCGGATTCAGCGCAAACTATGTCCAGGCGAGATATAATCGTACTACTTTCAATTTCTATGATGAAAGTATAAACCAGGCTGGACATATTCCACTGCCTGACCTGAGGGATTGGAGAAATAATAAATTCGCTAACCCGAACGGTTATTATAACGATTACTATTCCAACCCATATTTCAGACTTGACAACTACCGCACAAAATACCAGGATGCAAATTTCAATGGTACGCTTGAGTTGACTTACAAGATCACTTCATGGTTAAGTGTATTTAATAAGTTTTCTGCAATGAACAACGTACGCACAAGAAAAAGTACAGTTGGTCAGTTCTTTCACAGCACCTGGGCAAAATCACAAGCTAAGGTGCCCGCACCATGGGATCAGAATGATGGTTCAGGCATAACAAGAGCACTTACTGATCTCCAGGGAAGTGTTTCTGATGAATCCACTACTCAAAATCTTCTCAACAACGAGTTCCAGTTTTTGATCAACAAGAATTTTGGAGATTTTAATTTGAAAGGGATCGCTGGTGTTAATGGTTATACCAGGAAAACAAAAGGTGTGGATGTTAACTCAAGTTCCATTGTAGTTCCTGATGTTTATAACGTATCCAACAGACGCGGTGAATTAGGCGGTGGCGAAAGTAATACAGAAGAAAGAAAATACGGATACTATGGAGATGCACAAGTTGGCTGGAAAGACATGGTATTTGTTCATAGTACAGTAAGACATGACGCTTCTTCAAGATTCTATAAAAGGTCAAGAGATTATTCTCAATATGCATATACTTATGCGGGAGTTGATGTGTCTGCAGTTATTACTGAATTGATCCCCTCAATTAGAAATAATGTTTTGGGCTATGCCAAATTAAGAGCAGGTTATAACAAGAATGGTAATGATAATATCGCTTTGTATGGCCTGGATCCTACATTTGGTAATGCAGGTGGCTTTCCTTATGGCAATGTAGTAGGGATAAGTGTTGGAGGTACATTGCCTGCTGATAATCTTACACCCGAATTCGTAAGAACACTTGAGTTTGGCGGAGAATTTCAGCTTTTCAATAATAAATTAAATATTGATCTTACTTATTACACTCAAAGGAGCCAGGACCAGGTATTAGAAGTCCTGATTCCTGCAACAACTGGCTTTTCAACACTCAGGTTGAATGTTGGAGAAACAAAAAACTGGGGTTATGAGGCTGACGTGAAAATTCAACTGATAAAGAAACCCAAAATGCAATGGGACCTGGTATTACGTGGGTCGATCAATGAAAATAAAGTTATTGACTTATATCCTGGTGTAAAAGAATTCCAGGTAAGCGGGTATTCTTATGCCGGTACATATGTTATGCAGGATCTGATCTATCCAATGTTGAAAGCAACTTCTTACGTACGTGATTCATTGGGTCGTGTTGTTGTAAACTCAGCAACAGGATATCCACTTACAACAGGACCGCTAAAACAAATGGGTCGAGTAACACCTAAATACATGTTAGGTGCGGGAACTAATTTCAGTTTTGCAGGATTCACTTTGGCTACTAACTGGGAATACAGAGGTGGCAACGTGATGTTCAGTGATCTTGGAAGACAAATGACATTTACAGGTTCTGGTAAATGGACCGAGAACAGGGCGCCTCATATTTTCCCTAATTCAGCATATCTTGATGCTTCCACCGGCAAATATGTTGCAAATACAACTATGACCCGGGAAGCAGAATATGGATTATGGGTTGATAACTATCGCCTGATATCTGAGAATTTCGTAGCACCTGCATGGTTCATCAAACTGAGAGATATCAATATTTCTTATGCAGTACCTGACAAGTTGGTTTCAAAAACGAAGGTTCTTTCAGGAGTAACTGTCGCTCTCTTTGGTCGTAACCTGATCACTATAAAAGATAAGGCTAACCAGTTTGCAGATCCTGAATTCAGCTTCACAACAGGTAATGGTGTAGGTATCAACAATACAGATCAAACACCTCCGGTAAGAGAATATGGTGTGAACCTGATCGTGAATTTTAAATAATGATTAAAAACATTACTGATATGAAACTTAAAAAAATAATTATACCGGCGCTGTTGATATTTGCATTCTTCAGTTGCCGAAAGGACTGGCTAAATGTAAACACCAGCCCGAATACACTTCCAAGTTCTACTCCTGATTTTACTTTTGCCGCAGCAACCAATAGAATTGCCGGTAACTTAGGTCCAAACGAATTGGGTGAATATTGGTCTGGCCATTGGACACAGTCCAGCACTTATATTCTTAGCAATACCATTTTCGGCTACCAGTTTAACAATACAAATTTTGACTATTGGAGCGGATATTATGATATAATGGAAGACCTTGATTACGCTATCAAGGGTGCCGGTTCAAGTGGACCACTCTCCTATTTTGGTGGCACCGCAAGAATATTGAAAGCATATGTGATGCAAATAGTTGTTGATCTTTATGGCAATGCCCCTTATTCAGATGCGTTGAAAGGAACAGGTTCATTGGCTCCAAAATTTGATGATCAAAAAGCAATTTATGAGGACCTTATAAAAGTGTTGGATACTGCGATCACAGTTTTAAAAGCAACTCCGCTATCCTCTGCTTATGCAGCCTCCGATATAGTTTTTGGATCCGGCGCTTCAACTGCTGCAACAAGATGGATCCAATTTGCAAATAGTTTAAAGCTCAGGATCCTTATGCGTCAAAGCAGGGTGTCAGGTCGTGATGCTTACATAATTGCAGAGATCAACAAAGCGGCAGCAACTACCGAAGGGTTTTTGCCAAATGGAGTTGATGTTGGAAGTAATCCCGGTTATGTAGCAAGCTCTGGCAAAATGAATCAATTCTATGAGAATTGGGGATATAATGCTGCGGGTGGTGCCCAGGCAATAGCTCGCTATCCAAGGCCTACTACTTACTTGTTTAGTACTTTAACTGCAACAAATGATACTTTCAGAATGAAACGCATTGCCTACCCTAAGGGCGGACAAGGTGTAAATCCTGAAATTATTTCAAACTATGTCGGTGTTCCTTTTGGAGTTGCTTCAGGTTATTTGTCTCAAAACACATCTTATATTGGCCCTTCTCAAATTGTGAAAGGTGAATTTAACAGGCCAATGATATTGATGACAAATGCAGAATCACAATTCAATTTGGCTGAAGCAAAACAACGTTACGGAGCATCAGTTACATTGCCACTCACCGCACAGGCATATTATGAGCAAGGAGTAAAAGAATCTTTCAGGATCACAGGAACAACCACAGCTTATGGTGCTGCAGCAGCAACCACATTGCTTACAAGTGGTTTTGATCTTGCTGACTGGACCGCTTCTCCTGATAAGTTAAAAGCGATCTGGATGCAGAAATGGCTGGCATTAACAAACTACAGTGGACTGGAAGCATGGAATGAATACAGGAAAAATAATTTCCCTGCCACACCGCCCTCCTTAGCTACAGCGCCAACGGCTCCACGTCCTTTGAGACTTTTCTATCCTCAGGCTGAATTAGCATCTAACGGTGCAAATGTGACGGCACAAGGCGCTATTGATGTGTTTGCAACAAGATTGTTCTGGGATGTAGATTAATAATTGATCAGATGATCTTATGATACAAAAACGTCCCGATAAAATCGGGACGTTTTTATTTGAGACAGTGTGATCAAAAAATTTTGAACCTTTCATAGCAACATCTTTCCAGCTCTTCGCGATCATCAGGATGTGCAATATTGATAAGGGCTCTTGCTCTTTGTCTTAAATTCTTTCCAAATAAATAAGCAACTCCATATTCGGTCACTACATAATGCACATGGGCCCGTGTGGTAACAACACCTGCACCTGGTTTTAATGCAGATACAATCCTTGAAACTCCTTTATTCGTACGTGATGGTAAAGCAATGATCGGTTTTCCTCCTTCACTCAATGAAGAACCGCGGATAAAATCCATTTGCCCTCCTACTCCTGAATATTGATAAGTGCCAATTGAATCAGCACAAATTTGCCCGGTAATATCAATTTCGATCGCACTGTTTATCGCAACCATCTTATGATTTCTGCGAATAACATGCGGATCGTTAACATAATCTATATCGAGAAATTGAAAAGCAGGATTATCGTTTACATAACTGTACAAACGTTTTGTTCCCAATGCAAATGCGGTCACTACTTTATTAGGATGAATTTGTTTGTATTTGTTATTGATGACATCTTTTTCAAAAAGATCAATAATACCATCTGAACACATTTCGGTATGCACGCCAAGATCTTTGTGATTAGAAAGACATTGCAACACCGCATCGGGTATCGACCCAATTCCCATTTGTATCGTACTGCGATCCTCGATCAACTCAGCAATATATTGTCCGATCTTAATATCAGCGGGGGTTGATTTAGTGCTAAAATCCATTTCGTATAATGGTTCATCGCAATAAACAAGACTATCAAACCGGCTACTGTGAATTAGACCATCGCCATGTGTTCTTGGAACATTTGGATTTACCAATGCAATAATATGTTTGGCTGTATTTACTGCTGACCGTGCAATGTCAACGGACACTCCCAGTGAACAATAACCATGCGCATCCGGCAATGATACTTGTACAAGCGCCACATCAAGTGGCAAAATACCCTGCTTGAATAATTCTGGTATCTCACTTAAAAACACGGGAACATAATCTGCCAGGCCCTGGTTCACTGCATTACGAACACTGGCCGAAACAAAAAACGAATTAAAGTGAAAAATACCTGCATACTCAGGTTTATCAACCTGCAGATCACCGTAAACAGTTATTGAAACTAATTCTACATTTCTTAAACGATCAGCGTGACATTTTAAAGCCCGTAACAGACATGTAGGTGTTTGGGCACTGCCATGCAAATAGACCCTGTTACCGGATTGAATAACAGATAATGCCTCTTCGGCAGTTTTGTAAACGATTGGAATTTTCATTGTTGCAAAACTACAAATCGCCAATGGAGGGTATATGACATTAATAGTAATACGAACTGATTAAGATCATGCTACTAAATGGTAGTGAAAAGATAAGCGGTCAGCAGTTCTATTTCGAAACAGTTGATATAAACCACTCAATTGCCAACTCATACCCTTTTAGCCCTAAACCGAAAATGCTTCCGACAGATCTTCCGGATATGTGAGAAATTTTTCTAAAATCTTCCCTTGCATGAACATTTGAAATATGCACCTCGATAACAGGAGTTTTTATTGCTGCAACGGCATCACCAATTGCAACGGAGGTATGCGTATAGCCGCCGGGGTTAAAAATGATACCATCGTACTCAAATCCTATGCGTTGCAGTTCGTTGATCAACTCGCCTTCAACATTACTTTGATAATAGTGAATATGAATATGCGGATATTTTTGTTGTAGTTCACTTAGAAAAACTTCAAATGGTTTATTGCCATAAATATCAGTTTCTCTTTTACCAAGCAGGTTAAGATTTGGCCCATTGATAATTCCTATCTTCATTTAACGAAAATAATCTAATTATTTAAACAAGTCCACCATGACATATCTTGAAGCACTCTATGGCAGCCAGTACTATGAGATCCATCAAAGAGGAAGAGATGGTAATAAAGGAAGATTAAATGGCAATCTTTTCTTATCAGCATTCATTGTCCTTTTCATTGTTGCGGTGCTTATGGTTTGCATAAGTTTTGTACCCGGCTTTGATGAATCGATGACAAAAAGCGTTAGAAGTGTTTTTGGTTATTCAAGCGGAAAATCGATAGGAAAATTATTAGCCATTCCCGTGTTTGCTGTTATCTATTTCACAATATTGAAAACCGTTGGCACTGAAGAAAACTTCAAACGTAAGGTAGAAGTATTTATGCAGTATCCTGATGAAGTAAAAAAGAAAGCAAATGCAATATTGCTGATACCCTTCTTTATTTTGGGCATAATTGTTTTCGGTCTTGCGATCTCAAAACTCTGATCAGCTTTTTTTGATCATATCGATAAACTGATCGAAAAGATATCGTGAATCATGAGGTCCCGGTGTACTTTCCGGGTGGTATTGAACTGAGAATGCCGGTTTATTTTTTATCCTGATCCCTTCAATTGACTGGTCATTCAGGTTTACATGTGTCACCTCTATATGCTCTGCTTTTTTTATTGATTCCGGATCAACGCCAAAGCCATGATTTTGTGTTGTGATCTCTGATCTCCCCGTCAATAAATTTTTTACCGGGTGATTCAACCCGCGATGACCATGATGAAGTTTGTAGGTATCGACGCCATTTGCCAGCGCCAGCAATTGATGACCCAAACAAATTCCGAATGTAGGTTTATTTTCTTTCAGTATCTCCTTTACGTTCTCAATTGCATAATCCATGGCTGCAGGGTCGCCCGGACCATTTGAAATAAAATATCCATTCGGATTAAATTCTTTCAACTTAGCAGCAGGAGTTTTCGCAGGAAATACTTTTACATAAGCACCACGCTGGGTCATACACTCCAGAATATGTTGCTTGCAACCGTAATCCATCACAGCAATTCTAACCGGTGACGAATTATCTCCTAATTCATATTCTTTCTGTGTACTTACATAAGAAGCCAGTTCCAATCCATCCATCGAAGGGACTTTAACCAGCAATTCTTTTATTAGAAGACGGAACTCTTTGTCATGGATATGCATTTGGACATATAGGAACTGCCACTGGCGAGATCTGTTTTAATACAGGAATGACCGGTTACCAGGAAGTTTTTACTGATCCAAGTTATTATGGACAAATCCTTATCATGAATACGGTTCATGTAGGTAATTATGGAGTGAAAGATGAAGATGTCGAGTCTGATTCGGTGAAGATCCGCGGATTGATTGGCCGTAATCTTGAAGAAACGTATTCCAGGAAACAGGCGAATGGTAATTTGGATGAATATCTCAAGAAAAATAAAATTGTTTGCATAGAGGGTGTTGATACCAGGGCATTA
>JGI24806J26614_1000285_pt1 | contig 14079 bp, 9 predicted proteins | sample Kansoi200umMDA_FD_26614 | JGI IMG/M metagenome (IMG submission 26614)
CGGCGATAAGTTGGTGTGATGTTGAGCGCCCAGCCCCCATAGGAATAGATATCACCGCGCAAAGTGAGATCGAGATATTGATTTAGCACTTTGTAGTAACCACCATTAACCAAGCCCAGGCCATATTGTTCATTTACCTCCAAAGACGGGCTTAAAAAACCAGAATGACGTCCTTTGCTAAGCGGAAAAATTCCAAATGGTAAATAAATGGGGACTGGCACACCTTCAAACTCAGGATGAATAGGTCCCGTCACGCCCACTTTATTATTTATGACTTTTATTTTATTATAATGAAAACCAAAATGCGGATCATCATAGTCACAGGTGGTAAGCACCCCATTTCTGGCGTACATCGTTGTGGGCGTTACTTTTTTTGCAAATTGGGCCTTTACAAAAAGATCTCCGCTTGACGTGTAAGTATTTCTGGTAAGTCCTTTTTGAGTTTTAAAATTGAAACGTATCGTATCACTCTGAAAGGCCGATTCACCCTGCTTGAAATTCGCTCGTTCAATTATATCGCCCAGACTATCCAGTCTATTGTATGCGGTTAATATCTGTGTTTGCTGGTCGATCTCTACTCTGGGAGCAGTAAGCGTAATGTCCTTATAATCGGTTTTTGTTTTCCCGTAGAGCAGAATTTTTTTCTCCCGGATCATCACCACGGCTGAGTCTTCCGCCTGGTACATTACAGGTGCATCCAATGAATCCTTTGAAACTTTAAATGCGAACGTGTCAATTTTTTGCGAAGGTTTTGTGGTATCCAAAACTGCTCGTGCAACCGTTGAGTCAACTAAGCTATCATTCCTGTTCCGGAGCGAATCATTCTTGATGATTGGTTTAGTGGTATCCTGCAGAGTTGTTAAAGTGCTGTAAAAAAAAATAGGATTTCGCACGGGCTGCAGTAGTTTTCCACGTTAGTGAGCAAAATATCACTGCAATAACAGCAGTCAGTACCCCGGCTGAAAAGTAATTTGGTCTAAATTTGCGCAGTTCTTTCATACGGGCTAAACAAAAATAGTTCTTTCCATGAACGAGTTTCCCCGGTGACCCAAAACAATTTGTGAAGATTGGTATAAAATTCAGAATATAAAACGATATCCGTCATGATGAAAAAAACCATTTTGGTTGTTTCTTTTGTGTCACTAACTCCTCTTTTATTTTCTTTTATTTCTAAAAATAAGAGCAGGCAGAAGGTGTTGCGAACGATTATTGTTGATGCGGGACACGGTATTATGCCAAATGGAGGTTACAATGGCGCGAAGGGAAGTTATTCGTATGAAGATGTAATTACACTCTCAGTAGCGAAAGAATTGATAAGACAATTGAACGAAGCTATGCCGGAAATCAGGATAGTGGAAACAAGACCCGGCGAATCCATCACGGCGCTTCATCGCCGCGCCGAAATTGCAAATCAAAATAAAGGTGACCTGTTCATATCCATTCATTGCAATGCAGTCCCTCCCATCAAACACAGCGAGCGAATAGGGACCAAAACCGTAACCAGTTACGTCGGAAAGGGAAAAAAGAGAAGAAAAATAACACGAAAAGTTCCTCAATATCGTTATTGGACAACACCCAACCCCAGGAAAGGCACCGAGACCTATATCTGGGGTGCCCATAAGAATGAGGATAAGGAGGTTGCTGTTCGTGAGAATGCTGAAATGCTGGAAGAGGAAAATTATAAAGAAATCTACGGCGATGTAGATCCCAACTCACCGGAGTTTATTGCTTTATCTCTTTTAAAAACGAAGCAATTCTTCAAAAGAAGCGCCCAACTGTCCAACTTTGTGGAAGATGAATTTGCAAAAACTGGCAGAACCAGTCGGGGTCAATACCAGCGCCAGATTGGTATCTGGGTGCTTCAGGCCACTGCAATGCCAAGCGTACTCGTTGAAACAGGCTATATTACAAACAGGGAAGAAGAAGATTACCTTAACAGCAAAGACGGGCAGCAGGAAATTGCAAAATGCATAACCGATGCTGTAAGAAACTATATCACTTGGCTCGAGCGACAGCAGCAATCGCTCAATAGCAACGCACAAAATAATAAGCCGATGCCTGCAAAAGAGACGATGGCCTTTTTGGAAATGATTGAAACAAAAGAAAAAACTTCATCATGAGAGCGATCTCTTATCTTAATTCTTTCCCCGTGAATCATCTGTCCCGTACCTTATTGTGTCTTTTTGCGGCTTTTTTCTTTTTTTCATATAGTTTTTGCCAGACCTCGAAGAAGGCCATTCGCACCATTATTCTCGACGCCGGGCACGGGGGGATTGACCCCGGTGCAAAAGGAGATTTCTCGACGGAAGCAGACGTTAGCCTTGCGGTTACCCTAAAACTCGGAAAAGCTATCGAAGAAGAGTTTCCAGACACGAAAATCATTTACACGCGTACCACCGATATGTTGGCGGGCAATAAGCCGAATAAGGACATTGCCAATCGTTATCGCGCGGAAATGGCCAATGAATCCGGTGGTGATCTTTACATCGCCATTCACTGCAACGCCGCTCCCGATATCAGGCATAGTGAAGTAACTGGGTATAAAACAGTGACCAGTTACGTGAAAAAAGGAAAGAAGAAAAAAAAGGTCACCAAAAAGGTTCCCCAGTACCGCTATTGGTACACACCGAATCCTGCTTCAGGGACGGAAACCTACATCTGGGCCCTTAATAAGAATGACGCGAAAGTAAATTCAGTGTCACTAAATAATGAGTACTATGGTGAGATCGATTCTACTTCAACCATAACATTGCCTGACCCATCAGATCCTGCAGAAAAAGCGAGAATGCTCATTTATGCACAGAATTATTTTCGTAAAAGCCTGACTTTTGCTGATCTTATTGAGAGAGGATTTCGCAACCAGGGAAGAGTTAATCGCGGTGGAGTAAAGCAGCGTAATGATAAGGGAATATGGGTACTGCAGGCCACCGGCATGCCCAGTGTGCTTGTAGAAATAGGATTTATAACAAACAAAGATGAAGAAACATATATCAACAGCGACGAGGGCCAGGCTGAAATCGTGTCCAATATCGTCAGCGCATTAAAGGAATACAAAATAAAGCTCGAATCGCGAACCATTTCTACAGAAGAAAAGAAGGCATTTTGAAGTAAACAATTGACTTCTTCATAATACAAATCGAATATCCATTATCTACTAACTCATATCTAATAACTCCTGCGAATGCCGGCCTTCTCAAAATAATTAGTTAATTTGGCGGCTGATTTTTACGTTATAAAACCTTTCCCCGAAAACCAACAAATGCATGAAGATCAGTAATGAAACCAAAGTCGGCCTTCTAACTATCGTCGCGGTTACTCTTTTAATTCTTGGCTTCAATTTCTTAAAGGGAAAAAATGTTTTTAATAAGAGCAGAAAGGTTTACGCAATATTTAATGAGGTTGGCAGTTTGGAAAAATCCAATGATGTAAAGATCAAGGGGAATTCGATTGGTAAGGTCTACGACAAAGAATTCACGGATAAAAATGCAAACGGGATCCTGGTGACGATGAACCTTACATCTGATGTAAACATTCCTCAAAACTCTGTAGCTTTTATTGCTTCACCTATTGGAGGTACCCCATATATTAAAATTCAGATGGGCGACGCAACAACATATCTTGGGAATGGTGATACTATTGAGACGAAATTGACCGGGGGTATTTTGGGTGATCTCACTTCACAAGTGAGCCCTACGCTTGAAAAAGCAAGAACGGCAATTGATTCGTTGACTGCGGTATTGGGTTCTGTGAATAACGTATTTGATCCCTCCACAAAAAATAATATTCGTAGCATTGTTGCTAGCCTGTTGCGTTCGTCTGCTTCGCTTGAAAGATTAGTAAATGCAGAAACAGGATTATTGGCGAAGACAATTGGAAATCTTAATGAAGTTACGTTCAATTTGAAAGGCAATAATGACACGATCAACAGTATCCTGCACAATGTTAACACAACTACGCAAGGGCTTGCCAACCTTAATCTGCAAAGAACGCTCGATTCATTGCAATCTACTGTTAACCAGTTAAACGAAGTAGCTTACAAGGTCAATAACAATAAGGGAACGCTTGGATTGCTGATGAATGATACCAAGCTTTATGACAACCTGCGCAATACTGCATTAGGACTTGAAATTTTGATTGACGATATAAAAGCCCACCCCAAACGCTACGTTAATATTTCGGTGTTTGGCAAAAAGGACAAAGGCGACTATTTAACTTCGCCAACTAAAAAAGATACTCTTGCTGTAAGCAGTAACAAGTAATGAATTCAAAGCTGTTTTTCTTTTCTTTCCTGTTTTGCTTTTTTGCCGTTCAATCTGCCAGGAGCCAGTCATCGACCGCCGACACTGTCAAAAGGGTTGAGATCTTGGGGTCTGAAAAACTTGAGCTATTAAAGATTAATGATTCGACGCAACTGCAAATACTTGTCGGGAAAGTGAGATTAAAACAGGGAACTACACTTTTTTACTGCGACAGCTGCGTCATCAACAACGCCGCACACATCTTCGAAGCCTTCGGTCATGTTCATATCAATGATGCGGACACCGCAAATGCGTATTCGGATTATTTGAGATACCATACGGATAGACGGGTTGCTTACTTACAAAAAAATGTAAGGCTTACGGACGGCAAAGCCACGCTGACTACTGAGAACCTGGAATATGATGTAGACACAAAACTGGGCATTTATACCAGCGGGGGCAGGTTAGTAAACAAAAAATCTGTACTCACAAGCGTTGAAGGTTATTATTACACCGACCTGAAGGATATTTATTTCAAGAAAAATGTCGAGCTAAAGGATCCTGCATACAATTTGAAATCTGATTCGCTTTTATACAATACGCAATCAGAAGTTGCCCGGTTCATTGCGGAAACGTTCATTCGGGACAGCAGTAACAGGACCATCACAACAAAAGAAGGTTTTTATGACACAAGGAATAGAAAAGCGGAGTTTGGCCTGCGCCCGATCATTCAGGACGGGAAGACAAAAATAGTTGCCGACAGAGTTGCCTTTGATGATAGCACAGGCATTTCACAAGCCGAAGGGAACGCAATTGTAATTGACAGTACGCAGCAAACGGTGATCATTGCCGGCAAAATATTCAGGAATAATAAAACGGAATCTATTCTTGCATTCAACAAACCGTTAATGATCGTAAAAGAGCAAGAAGATTCCGTCTATATTACAGCCGATACCCTGTTTTCCGCCAGGCTCACTGATTTGTACGTTTCAAAGGATTCAATAAAAACGGACACGATCAAAACGGTAAAAGTAGTCGACACCAAAACGAAGGACAGTACCAATCGTTATTTTGAAGCTTTTTATCACGTGAGAGTTTTTTCTGACTCTGTACAGTCTGTATGCGACAGCTTGTTTTATTCATTTAAAGATTCGATTTTTCGTTTGTATAAAGATCCTGTTGTGTGGTCGAAAGAAAATCAGGTGACCGGAGATACTATTCTCCTGTTTACAAAAGATAAAAAGGCCGACCGATTCAAAGTATTTGACAATAGTCTGCTCGTGAGTAAGGTGCAAGCTGAATTCTTTAACCAAATTAAGTCATTACGAATGGATGGCTATCTTACAGACGGCTCGATTGATTCGGTACGTGCCAGAGGAAATGCAGAATGTATTTATTATATCCAAAATGAGGATAGTTCTTTTACAGGTATAAATCAATCAGCGTCTGATATTATCGATATTTATTTTGCGCCAGACTCTACCGGAAAAGACAAAGGATTACGGAGAGTCGTGTTTAGAAGCGCAGTTAAGGGAACTGTTTGGCCTATGCGATCAAAAACAGCTGCGGAAATGCGATTGAGAAATTTTCAATGGCTGGATACGAGAAGACCGAAGACGAAATATGAGCTATACGAATAGTGAGTGTTGAATGGTGAGCAATGAGTAATGAGTAATGAGTAATGAGTAATCCTTTGGTCTAGGCGCCAAAAATCTTTCCTTGAAGTATGTAAACAATTGCGCCTGCAAGAAAACCGAGCAAGGCCAGCCAACCTATTTTTTTGAGATACCAAATAAAATTTATTCTCTCAATTCCCATGGCTGCCACTCCTGCGGCAGAGCCAATGATCAATATACTACCTCCCGTGCCTGTACTATAGGCAAGAAGTTCCCAGAAATAATGGTCAGTAGGAAAATGCTTTAGGTCATACATTCCCATCGAGGCTGCAACCAACGGCACATTATCTACAATGGCAGAAACTAAACCTATCGCAATCGCGATCAAATTCTGATTTTTCAAATTGCTGTCGAGCCATTCTGCAACTTTCAAAAGCATACCCGTCGATTCAAGCGCGGCGATGGCCAGTAATATTCCCAGGAAAAACAAAATGCTGGCTGTATCAATCTTTCGCAAGGCATAAGAAACAGTGAACTGTTTACGGTCCTGCTCATCCTTATCGCTGTGAATAATTTCTGAGATTACCCACATGACGCCCAAACCAGCTAACATTCCCATAAATGGGGGTAAATGAGTCAACGTCTTAAAAACAGGAATCAGGAGTAAAATGTTTACTCCCGCGAGGAAGATGATTTTTCGTTGCAAAGAAGTTGTAGGCTTTGTACCGGTTTCTTCGAAGTTCGCTGCTGCTTTTTTAAACTCACCCTTAATAAAAATTTGCATCACGATAATAGGAACGAGTAAGCAGACAATGCTGGGAATAAATAACTTTAAGATAATATTTGCAGCCGTGATTTGGCCGCCGATCCACAGCATGGTGGTGGTTACATCCCCGATGGGAGACCACGCACCTCCTGCGTTTGCCGCAATTACGATCAGGCCCGTCATCATCATCCTTTCTTGTCTCTCCGACATTAATTTTCTTAGAAGCGAGATCATCACAATCGTTGTCGTAAGATTATCCAGAACCGCGGATAGAAAGAAACTAAGGAGTCCGACGATCCATGATAGCTTCCTCTTATTGGTAGTTGTAATACGCTGGGTTATGATCTCAAATCCGTCGTGTGCGTCTATGAGCTCCACGATCGTCATGGCGCCCAGTAAAAAGAAGAGTATTTGTGAAAGTTCTCCTAAATGATCTGTCAGCTCGCGTGTGACCTGATCCTTCGAACTGCTTAAAAAAATGTACACCGTCCAGCAAAGAACTCCTGTAATTAATGCAGTCGCAGCCTTATTAATGCGAATTGTGTGTTCAAAGGCAATAACTGCGTAGCCTACAATGAAGACCAGTATAATGAGACCCAATTTTTTTAATCAAATGTAATGAAAGCAATAAGGTACAAGGCACAAGTCTGCTAAAGGATAGGCATGTTTTCCATGGAATGCTTGCACGTTGTACCTTCTTTTTGCATTTCTTTTAAAATTTGCTGGCACCATTTTCGTTAAAAACGAAACAAATAATTATAACCATGAAAAAAACTCCCGGAATACTGCGGATGTTGCCAGTTTTCCTTTTCACCGTCTGCCTTACTGCTTTCAATTCTTTGTCGGCCCAGGATGAGCCGCAGGTGCAAGTAAAAAATGAATCGGCAATCGGAACTACTTACAAGACTGCAATAGGCATAAGGCTGAGCAACAATGCTCCGGTAGTAAGCAACGCCATTACTCTCAAACACTTTCTGAATGAAAAAACAGCTGTCGAAGGTCTTCTTTCATTCGGACAAGATCTGATATCGTTTGGAGCATTGGGTGAAATACACAAACCTTTTAGCACGCCAGGGCTCCAGTGGTTTTACGGTGGAGGGGCTTATCTTGGTTTTGGAAAAGAATATGATGTAAACAAAGACAGAGATGTGAACACCACGTTTTTTGGAGCACAGGGAGTAGTAGGACTGGATTACAAATTTGCGAGCATACCGATAAACATCTCGCTTGACTGGAAGCCCGAACTGAACTTGGTCTCAGAGATAAACTTTGAACCAGCTGCCATCGGTTTTACCGCCAGATTTACTTTTGCAAAATAGGCCTGCAGCTCATCGAGTTTGCGTCCCCCTCAGCCTGAGGGGTTTTTTATTACCGGAATGTGCAATGTTTTTTATAAAAATTTGCGGTTTTATGCTGGAACTTTATTTATTTTTGGGTTTGGTAACACAAGCCAAGAATTACTAACCTCCCTTACCATCCGACTTGAAGATTCAAAGCAGCAAAGTGCGTTGAGAAACGCTCTAACTTTTTTAAACTAAACAAATTGCTATGAGAAAATTGCTTCGAGTAATGATCTTACCCATCATTATTCTTCTGTGCTCACCAAAAGCATTCGCACAGGGAAAAGTCATCACAGGTAAAATCTCGGGCGCCAATGGCCAAGCTCTCTCCGGTGCCACGGTTAAGGTAAAAGGAACAAACCGCGCCGTTCAGACAGATGCTTCGGGGAGTTATCGCATCCAGGCAAATGAGGGAGAAACACTTGTAATAACCCACGTAGGTTATGACGCTATCGAAAAGAAAATTGGTAAAGATCAGGCTGATTTTTCCATAAACTTAAAGCAAACTGATACTGCCCTCGGTGAAGTGGTTGTTACAGCCCTGGATATAAAACGAAATCCAAGGGAGCTTGGCTACTCCGCCCAAAAAGTTTCAGGAAAGGACATTGCCGAAACGCAGCGCGAGAACTTCGTTAACAGTCTGCAGGGCCGCGTAGCGGGTTTACAGATCAATCCAACAACCGGCATGGCCGGGGCTTCTTCTCAAGTCGTGCTGAGGGGATTTAACTCGTTATCCCTGGGCAATCAGCCATTATTTGTGGTAGATGGCGTTATCCTCGATAACACAACGGTGAATGAAACCTCGAATGGAGGAACAGGTTTGGGCCTTGCATCTGACAGACCAAACCGGAACAATGATTATACAAACAGAATTGCGGATCTCAACCCCAACGACATTGAATCCGTCACCGTATTAAAGGGACCTGAGGCCACTGCATTGTATGGCAGCCAGGCCGGATCGGGTGCCATTGTCATCACCACGAAAAGAGCACAGGTAAATAAAGTGAATGTCACTTACGACAATAATTTTAGATTTCAGAAGTTGACGAGAACTTTTGATTTGAACAATGATTTTAGCACGGGTAGCAATGGCGTAGCTTCAACCACTTTTAGCGGTACATCGGGAAGTTATTTTGGTCCGCGTTATGCTCCGGGAACTCCTCATTATGACAATATTGATAACTTTTTCCGGACCGGTTTCTCACAAACACATAACCTGGGGATGGATTATGGCTGGGAGAATGTTGGTTTTCGCTTCTCTGCCTCCTATTTCGACAACAATTCTGTTGTTCCTGACAATGAGTTCGAGAAATTCAATTTCAGGCTTGCAAATACAACTAAAATCGGCAAATATGTGGAGTTCACGCCTTCAATTCAATATATCCACTCAACGAACGATAAGCCGTTGCGGAGCGCAGGCGGTTACCTCTTAAGTCTATATGCCTGGCCGGTTAACAACGACATCAGGAATTTTGAAGATGCCGATGGCAATAAGCTATCCGTTTATTCATCGAATCCGTATTCGGAATTAGATAACCCGCTGTACACCGTCAACCGCAATCACAGTTACGATAAAACAGACCGATATATTCTGACTGCGGGACTTAACATTACTCCCTTTGACTGGTTAACGGTTGCCGGGCGGTTTGGCTTTGACACCTATCAAAGTGAAGGTTATACTTTTTATCACCCTCTCTCCTATCTTACTACCAGAACTCAATTGGGAGCTCTTGATGACTATTGGAGAAAATATTATGGCTACAATCATACTATTACTGCAACCGCTAAAAAGACCATGGGAAAATTTTCGGGTCATGTGATGGTGGGAACTATGTGGCAGGATTTACAAACAAAGATGTTTTCAATTTATGGAACTAACCTGATCGACTCGGTGGGCGCCGTGAATGGGAAGATGTATAAAAATGGAACGGTAGTAACTGATGATAATTTTAATCAGGTCGTTGGTGCACCCACAGACTCCAGCATTACAAAAGTTTCCACAAGACAAAGGCTCCTTCAAAATAACTTTGGGAATTATAACGAAGCAATAAGCAGGCAGCTTGCCTATTTTGCCGAGGTTGGCATCAGCTTCAATAATTATGTATTTCTAACCTACACACATCGCTTTGAATCTGCTTCTGTATTCCCAAAACAGAACAGGAACTATAATTATCCCGGAGTTAGTATGAGTGCCATTCTCACCGACATGTTCCCGAAGATCAAAGGCTCTGTTTTAAATTTTGCAAAGCTAAGAGCGTCGGTAGCAGGCACAGCAAAAATCCCCGACCCGTATTTCAATCAGTCGGTGTTTGTAAACAATTTTGCAAGTTCGGCTGTGGGCTTGATCTACTCGTATAGTTTTGACAATAACAACCCCAACCTGGTTCCCGAAAGACAAAGCACGTATGAAATAGGAACAGAACTGCGTCTTTTTAACGGGGTTATAGGGATTGACGCAGCCTACTACAACACCTATTGTAAAGACCAGATCTTTAAACAATTCAGAGCGAGTTATGCGACAGGTGCCATTTTAAACACGAACAATGCTGGTTCGCTGAGAAACCAGGGAATAGAAGTGGTATTAGATGTTAATCCAGTGAGGAGTGCCGACTTCAGCTGGAAAATAAATTTCAATTTCACTCACATGTGGAGTGAGGTCTTAACACTCCCCGAGTCCATTGGCTACGAAGTATATTATTCCGATACATGGTTATATCAAAACGCAAGGGTTGGTCTCATCAGGCATAGCCCCACGACCACCATCACGGGTTACCATTACATGAGAAACAAGAAAGGTGATATCCTGATCAGTCCCACCACTGGTTTACCAATTACTGAAAGTACGTTTACCCCAATTGGTGACAGAAATCCTGACTTCATGCTCGGCACGGTTAACACTTTTCGTTACAAAAACTGGAACCTGAGTTTCCTTTGGGACCTGAAGGTTGGCGGCGATGTGTTTGATGCCACCGAACAGTATTTAACTTTACAAGGGAAAAGTACTAAGACTTCAGACCGCGAAGTTCCCCGAGTCGTAAAAGGAGTTTTGAATGATGGTTTGCAAAATACAGCTACACCCACTCCAAACACAATCGCAGTTACTCCTTACTTTCTGCAATCATATTACACCACGGGTATGCCTGATGAAGAATTTTTGCAGCACGATGTGAACTGGTTAAGATTGAGAGATATTACTTTGAACTATACCTTGCCGGCGGACAAAGTAAAAAAACTAAATCCAGTAAAATCGTTGGGATTTTTTGTTACAGGGAATGATCTCTTGTTGTTTACGAATTACAGGGGCGCTGATCCGGCAGTAAATGGAAACACGGCTGCCTCCTCCGGTACAGGAGCCTATGCAATAGACTATGGAAGCCTTCCGGCTCCGATCTCTGTAAGTTTTGGATTAAGAGCTGCATTTTGATAATACTAAAAAAAGATATTATGAAACATAATTTGAAATTTATCTTCTTAGGCTGTTTTGCGGGATTGCTGCTTAATACTTCCTGCGAGAAAAAATTAGATGAGGCTTATGCAAATCCAAACGCGGCTACAAGGCAACCCGTTGAAACTTTATTGCCCAGTCTTATTGGGAGTGTGATTGGAAGCTCGGCCGCCGCAGGTAGTGCCTATGGCATCGCTGGGGATGCTTTGTTGATTGGCCGTTACATTCAGTATTGGGGCACGTATTCAACCGCTTTTTCTTCCTTATCACAAACCGCCTCCAACCAATCCAATTATGACGCGATGGCGGGTACTGTGGGTTCAAGTGATAATTTAGGTTCCGTGTGGGCAGCCCATTATTTTGGAATGGGTCAAAACCTAAATAGCATGGTAGAATGGGCCACGGAGGAAGAGAAGTGGGATTTTGTTGGTGCTGGTTGGGCCATGCGGGCATGGAGCATGTTTGAGACCACCAACGAATATAACCACATGATCCTAAGGGAAGCGTTTGACAGGAATCGCCAGCAGTTTCATTACGAAGATCAACCCGAAATCTATGATTCCATAAGGGTAATCTGCCACAGGGCGCTTGCTTCTTTAAGTCGCACTGATGGAAATTTGGGGAAGAGTTTTGCCGCCGCGGATGCATACTTCAATGGTGGTGATGTTAACAGGTGGAAAAAATTCGTGTATGGAATTTTAGCCCGCTCCTTTGCTTACTTGAGTAACAAGAGTTCTTACAGTGCCGATTCCGTGATCAAATATGCTGACCTCGCCATGACGAGCAATGCAGACAATATCACTTGTAAATTTGCTGCCACTGGTATTTCAGGCACATCGAATTACTTTGGACCGTTCAGAGGGAATGTTGGTTCCCTTCGCCAGGCACAATACATCGCCGATTTAATGAATGGCTTCAATACGGGTGCTTTCGCTGGTGTTATAGATCCCCGGATGCCCTATATGCTACAAACAGATACGAGTGATGGTTATCATGGAATAATTCCGTGGAAAGGTTCATCGGCTCTCGGCTCCAAGAACCGGCCTTTCAATTTCTGGGGTCATCCTGATGCGGCGTCAACGGCAGCACCGTCTACTGCCAGGGGCACTTATCTTTTTCGTGATAATGCAGAGTTTCCCATTATGACTGCTTCAGAGATGCAGTTCCTGAAAGCTGAAGCCGCTCTGCGCAAAGGTCTTTCTAATGATGCCCTTACCGCATATGTAAACGGTATCAGTTTGAATTTTGACATGCTTTCCGCCAAGTACAATGCGGGTGTGCCTGCGGGCTTGCAAATCACGGACGCAAAAAAAGCGGCATACCTTGCCAGTTCGACTGTTGTTCCCGCGAGTGCATCGGCTTTGACGAGAACCCACATTATGCTTCAGAAGTACATCGCATTGTATGCATGGGGTGTGCAAGAGACGTGGGCTGATATGCGTCGCTATCACTATACTGATATTGATCCGGCAACGAATGCCCAGGTGTATGTAAACTTTACACCGCCAACAGGCTCCGATCTGTATTCGCAGAACGGTGGCAAACTTGTTTACCGCTGCAGAATGAGATACAACTCAGAATACTTGTATGATATCCCCTCGCTGCAGACCATTGGAGCGCTTGATGGATCAGGGGCCCAGGTTCCAGATTATCATACAAAAGAATGTTGGTTTTCAAAACCATAATAAAACAACCAAACCGAACAAAATGAAAAGATATTTCAACCTTTTAATTTTTTGTGCTGGGATTGTCGCCATTGCTGTCGTTTCATGCGAAAAGGATAACAAATATATCGCTCCCTATGTGGCCACCGATGGCAATGCTTTCTTAAGAGTCATGCATGTTTCTCCCAATTTCAGAGCGGTTCAAAATAAGCCCGACAGTTTTAATGTTTATGTGGGAGCAAGTAAGATCAATGGATCTTTGTTCACATACAATGGCGCGTTTCCGTCGGCTACTATTAATAACAACACTTATGCAGCAGTACCTTCAGGTTCCCAGGCGATAAGGCTGTCGCTTCAGGGTGTGAATAACATCGATTCTGTTACAATTATGCAACTGGATAAAAATCTTGAGGCCGGAAAGTATTATACGTTCTTCATTACCGATTCACTGAAGGCGCAACAAGATCGAATCTGGGTGAATGATATCAACTTTCTTCCTACTGACACAACTCAATACAAAGTAAGATTTGCTCACATGATCTTAAACGATTCCGCGGGCAAGAAAGTGGATGTATATTCATACAGGCAGGCAGCTAATATTTTTTCCAATATTTCCCCTGGAACGGTTACTGATTACGCGGCAATCGCCACACCCGCCTCACTGGACACGCTTTCAATTCGCAGGACCGGGACTGGTTTTGAGCTCGCAAGAATTAGTGGTGTCTCATATGTAAAGACACGTCTGTATACCATAATGTACAAGGGTTCACCAGCGGTAGTTGGCGCTGCAACAGGAACCGGAGTAGCGGGATCCAATGTAAGAGCGAGATCGGTGATTGTTTACAATAACAGGTAAGAACAAAATATTTTTTGAAATAGACTGCTGAATAAGCAGTCTTTTTCTTTTTACGGCGATGAACCGAAAAATAAATAGGCAAGCAGGATGGCCGTAACGATTCCTACAAGGTCTGCAAGCAACATCGCCCCTACGGAATAGCGGGTGTCTTTAA
>JGI24806J26614_1000286_pt1 | contig 14074 bp, 12 predicted proteins | sample Kansoi200umMDA_FD_26614 | JGI IMG/M metagenome (IMG submission 26614)
TCCTTCAGGATTCTCAAAATCAGCAATCGTATCACCTATGTTGAAATCCTCAATACCGACAACAGCGCATAAATCACCAGCCAGCACCTCCGTTACTTTCTGGGCCGCATTGCGATTGGTAAGGTGAGCCGCGGTTTGATCAAAGAAGGTCAACCAATTTCATTGGTGCTGGCAGATGGCACTATCAAGAAAACCAGAGCAAGAGAACTGTATGTGTTTGAAGGAATGGGCAAGAAGAAAGTAACGGAGGTGCTGGCTGGTGATTTATGCGCTGTTGTCGGTATTGAGGATTTCAACATAGGTGATACGATTGCTGATTTTGAGAATCCTGAAGGATTGCCCACCATCAGTGTGGATGAACCGACTATGAGCATGATGTTCAGCATCAACAATTCACCATTTTATGGCAAGGATGGGAAGTTTGTCACATCACGCCATATCCGTGATCGCTTGATGAAGGAAACGGAGAAAAATCTTGCATTGCGAGTGGAAGATTCGGAAAACGCTGATAGTTTCCTGGTGTATGGCCGCGGCATTTTACATTTAGGTATTTTGATAGAGACGATGCGACGCGAGGGATATGAATTGACCGTCGGGCAACCGCAAGTGCTGGTAAAAGATCTCAATGGTAAAAAATGCGAACCGTACGAAACACTGGTAGTAGATGTTCCGCAGGAATATGCCAGTAAGGTAATTGATCTTGTTACCCGTCGCAAGGGCGAGCTGCATGTAATGGAAACAAAAGGGGAGATGCAGCATTTGGAGTTTGAAATTCCTTCGCGAGGACTAGTGGGATTGCGTACTCAAATGCTCACCAACACTGCGGGCGAAGCTGTGATGAATCATCGGTTTAGTGAATACAAACCGTGGAAAGGCGCGATACCGGGCAGAAATAATGGCGTGTTGATCTCCAAAGAAGCGGGCACAACTACAGCTTACTCGCTCGATAAGTTGCAGGATCGCGGTTTCTTTTTTGTTGACCCTGGTGAAGAAGTATATAAAGGAATGATTGTGGGCGAGAATAATAAACCAGGTGATCTGGTGATACAACCCAATGAAGGGAAAAAACTCACAAACATGCGGGCCAGTGGAAGTGATGCTGCAGTGAATATTGCTCCCAAGCATCTAATGACTCTTGAAGAATGCATGGAGTACATTCAACAGGATGAGTGCATCGAAGTAACACCAAATAATATTCGAATGAGAAAAGTGATACTTGACGAAGAGGAAAGAAAAAAACAAGCGAAGAGAATGAGCGCTGAAGCTTTATAGAATTTCATCTCTGAAAAATAAAAAACCCCGTATTGATGACGGGGTTTCGTTTTTTGTTGACTCTATTTGGGAATGCCATAATAATCACAAACTGCATTGTAGTCTTTGTAATCGACCGGCTTACCAACTCTACCTCCCTGGCCGGGCCCGCTAAAAGCGGAAGAAGGAATCAATATGTACCGGAATTTGATATACCAGACATCACCAACCACAGATCCACCGCCGTAAGTATACCTAGCTGTAATCTTCCCCGTATTAAAATAATAATCAAGCACTATGTTTTCTCCAAGACTTTGATTAGGTAACTGGCTGATGAAATTATTGTAATTGAAATAAACAAGCACCAGGCCATTATCCTTTACAGCACTGGTGAGACTTGTTGTGTTCATATCTGTTGTCCATTTTGTTGTACCGAACGAAGTCCAGTCACCATCTGTTTTCTGAATCCAGTTCGAGAATATTACCGACGTTCCGTCTGGCGATTTCTGAGCTGTTTCAATAATACCATTACTCTGATTGATTGTAGTTGTTTGCTCCGTAGTTGTAGTTTCATCCTGTTTCTCTTTCTGACAGGCAAATAAAGTTGAGCATGCAAGCAATCCGAACGTTGATTTAATTAGTAAATTTTTCATTGTAAAAAAAGGTTTAATGATTAATTGTATTTGATCCACTAAACTAACACGGCATGACTGAGAATAAAATCACTACTGAGTAGAAGACAATTTTTTCTATGTGTTTGCAGATATTGGTTTCACATTTGACAAAATGTTCCTTATGAGAAAGACAATTACCGTCTTAAAAAATAATTAAATGCCAATTCATAAACCAGGGAACTCATAACTTTGCAACAAATGAATGATCAATGAAGGCTTGGTGTGTTTTGATCTTTTTCGTGTTTCTTGTCTTTGTGCGTGGGACCTCTGCCAATGCTCAATGCTCTATCTGCACAAAGACCACTCAACAGATGGGTGAAAAGCCGGCTAAAGGTTTAAATGCCGGCATCCTCTATCTTGCCTTTACTCCTTTCGCTATCGCCGCCTATGTAGGTTATCGTTGGTGGAAAAATAACAGATGAATTTACCAACTACTCAGAATAACTCCTTCCTGCTAAAGTTTCCGACCACCCGCTCAATGCATTTGTCTCCGGCTGCTGAATAAGTTATTTTTATATAGGACAAAACCCATTCATTTGGACAGATATTTTCATAAGCGTTTTTGTCTTATTGTTCTCTGTTGCTTCGCATTTGGGAAAACAAAGGCTCAAACATTATCATTCCATCACATCAACACAGCGGATGGTCTGTCGGAAAATAATGTTCGCTCCGTAGCTATCGACAAAAAAGGATTTTTATGGGTCGGTACTGTTGACGGGCTGAATCTCTTTGACGGTTATACGGTGACTGTATTTAAGAAAGAAGATCATCCTCAAATGGCTTCCGATAATGTTATTCATTTAACCTGCGACAGCCGCGACCGTCTCTGGCTAGGAACGCCTGAAGGAATAACGTGGCTGGATGAAAAAAGAAATTTTCACCGGGTAACTCTGCAAGATTCGATTTCAAAATTTGCAAGCCGAACTATCATGGACACCAGGACCTATGGACCCGTTTTATATACCAGTCTTGGACAATTCTTTTTTAACGAACGATCCGGAAAATGGAAAAAATTAGATTGGATCTCTGATAAACTACAATACCGGCGTTTTTCCGATTCAGAACCCTTTGATGAGAACAAAATCATTTATGCGACGGATAGCCTCGTGATAATCCTGGATTATGCCACACATCGGATTGTTTATGAACAGCCATTTACCCAGGTCACAAGTTTATGCCGTTATAGCGATCATGAAATTGCCGTCGGCTTGCAATATGGTCCTGTGCAAATTGCTGATATAAATACAAAAAAAATCGTGCGGGAATACCAGTTAAAAAACGAGATGAACAAACCAGAGGTCAGCGCTGCTGTTACAGAAGTGAGACCTGCCGTGAATGGTGACTTGCTGGTCGCCACAGGATATGATGGACTGGCAATTATTGATAGAGAGGGAAATATTGCAAAATACACACATGATCCGGTCAATCCCCGCTCTATTGGCTCCAACCTCATTTGGCGTGTGTTGGGCGGCATCAATGGCGATGTGATTGTAGGTACAAGTACTGCCGGTATCAGCACGTTTAATATTTATGATAGGCAGGCGGGTTTTAAAAATCTTTTCACCGACGGAGAAGGGAATTATTTCGACAGTTATGTGAACGAAATTGCCGAGGACAGAAATAATGTTCTTTGGATCTGTGCGCAGGATCGATTGATCCGTTGGGACAAAGAAAAAAATAAATGCAATTTCTATTATTACCACTTTCAAACTCCTTTGTATGGTTTACAACGGGGAGAATTCAGGACATTATGTTTTGATAAAACCGGTCGATTGTGGGTATCAATTGTAAATGATGGCCTCGCTGTTTTTAATGAAGCGACCGGACAGTTCAGAAAAATAAATCTGGATACTTCTTTGGGACCCGCCTTAAAAGGAAAATATATCCATTGCCTGATGACCGGCAATGACGGAACAATATGGGCGAGTACGAATCTTGGAATTTATTCCGTAAATCCCTCCAATCTTGCCATTAATAGTTTCTTGGCTCATCCGTTATTGAAGACTTTTTCGGGGAAAAGAGTGATTTCTCTTTTTCAGGATCGACAAAATAATACCTGGATAGGAACCAGTGGGAATGGCGTTTATTATTTTGACGAAAGGAAGAATGAATTAGTGAATTATACTACGAAGAATGGTTTGCTTTCCAATGCCTGCTATGGTATAAAAGATGATAGGCGTGGAAATATATATGTTGCCACCACAATGGGATTTAATATAATAACTCCTGAAAAAAAGATTCTATCCTTCACCCGATCGGATGGGTTAAAATATAGCCGCTGTTCTTCTTTTCTTGAAGATGAATATGGAAGTATCTGGATTGCCAATTATAAATGCCTGATAAAATTTAGTCCGGTGACCAGGACGATGAAATATTTTGATGAGAATTCCGGCATCAATGAGGATGGATTCAGAACGGGATGCAGCTATAAAAGAAAAAATGGTGAACTCTTGTGGGGTGGAATGCGCGGCATCAACTATTTTTTATCGCGCAATATTGCGAATAACACTAAACCTTTGCGTGTAATCGTTTATGGGGCCACCGTGCCGGATAGTACAATCAGATTCATATCCAACCAAGGTCTCTCTGTACCATATTCCGACAACAACATTGCTTTTCATTTTACCGCCATCAAACTAAGTAATCCTGGTAATATTTTTTATCAATACATGCTTCAAGGATTCGAAAATGATTGGCAACGTGGTAAAGATACCAGGCTGGCAAGATACTCCTCGCTGCCACCAGGAAAATATACGTTTAAATTGAGAGCCAGTGTTGACGGTATAAACTGGATACCATCGTCAAATGAAATTGCTATTACTGTTATACCACCCCTGTGGCAAAAATGGTGGTTCATCTCAGTTTCTTCGATCATAATAATTACAACGCTCTATTTTTCTATCCGCTACCGCAATAAGAAAATGCGCAAGCAACGAGAAGAGCTCGAAACAGAGCAGGCCATTAATTATTTTGCTTCCAGCATCTACGATGACCAGACGGTGGATACTATTTTATGGGACGTAGCACGCAATTGCATTGGCCGCTTAAAATTTGAAGATTGTGTAATTTATCTTTTAGATGCGAAAAGACATGTATTAGTGCAAAAGGCGGCCCACGGTCCAAAGAGCCCCCGCCAATTTGAAATCAGCCAACCGATTGAAATACCTATTGGGAAAGGAATTGTAGGCAGTGTAGCGCTTAGCGGCAAAGCGGAAATTATTAGCAATACCGCCAACGATCCAAGATATATTGTTGATGATGAACGGAGGCACTCAGAAATCTCGGTTCCAATCATGTCGGATGGGAAGGTATTGGGTGTGATTGATTGCGAGCACTCAAAAAAAAGCTTTTTTACTCAAAAGCATTTGTCGATTCTCACTACAATTGCTTCCTTGTGCGCTAATAAAATTGTGCGGACAAAGGCGGAGGAAGAAAAGGAGCGGGCACAACTTACGTTGATGGATACGCAAAGAAAAATGACGGAGGTAGAAATGCAGGCATTAAGGGCACAAATGAACCCTCACTTTATTTTTAATTGTCTTAATTCCATTAACCGGTACATTGTAAAAAGCGACCAGGTAACGGCCTCTTTTTATCTGACGAAATTTGCAAAACTCATCCGGTTGATCCTTGATAACTCCAACAGCAAAAACGTAATTCTGACTAATGAGCTTGAGGCGTTGAAGCTATATATTGAAATGGAGGCGTTGCGATTTGATAAAAAATTTGACTACAAAATATGTGTTGACAAAGCGGTGAATACCGATAGCGTTGAAGTACCTCCACTGATCATTCAGCCCTATGTTGAAAACGCTATCTGGCATGGATTGCTGCACAAGGAAACGCCGGGATGCCTTTGTATTTCTGTAAGTCTGCCCGATGAGAATGTACTGCAATGTGTGATCGAAGATGATGGTATAGGCCGCGAAAAGGCAAAAGAACTAAAAAGCAAATCGGCCACGACCCGAAAATCTCTTGGAATGAAATTGACAGAACACCGGCTCAACCTCTTAAATAAATATGCAGAGTTAAATGCGAGCATTGATATTATTGATCTAAAAAACGAAACGGGCGAATCACAAGGAACCAGAGTTATTCTTATGATTCCCATTTAAAAAAAAAAGAACTTATGATACGTTGTGTATTGATAGATGATGAAAGTAATAGTCTTGAAATGATGGAATGGCTTTTGAAAACTTATTGCCCGCAGGTTACCATAGAAGCAATGTGTAATGCGGCCGATAAAGGAATCGAGGCAATTAATAAATACAAGCCCGATGTAGTATTTCTTGACATTGAGATGCCTCACATGAATGGATTTGATATGCTGGAACAGTTTGACAGAATTTTCTTTGATGTCGTATTCTGCACAGCTTATGATCAGTTTGCCATCAGGGCATTTCGTTACAGCGCATTAAATTATTTATTGAAGCCGGTTGACCCTGATGATTTAAAAGAAACCATTCGACGCCTTGAAGAAAAAAAATCCTCTCCCTCAAAAGAACAAATCGAACTGCTTTTGCAAAATATACGGCAGGTATCAAAACCAACAACGCAGCGAATTGCTCTTACTACAAATGATGGAATGATCTTCGTAGCGACTTCTGATATTTTATATTGTGCTGCAGAAAGTAATTATACCAGCATCATCCTGGAAGGCGGCAAAAAAATCCTGGTGTCAAAGGTCTTAAAAGAGATTGATGAGGCGTTGGCTGGTCCTGATTTTTTCAGGGCGCATAATTCCTATCTTATCAATCTTAATCGGATCAAAAAATTTGTCCGTGGTGAAGGCGGTTATGTGATCATGGATGATGGCACTAATATCAGCATATCCCGCAGCAGGCGGCAGGAATTCATGGAACAATTCTCAAAATTTTAAGCCCATCTTTATCTTCGGTGTCACCTATCGGCTCTATTATCTTAGAGCTTTAACCTTGCTACTCCCGGGCATGACCCGGCATCTGCAGCGCGGAGCAAAGTGTAGTGTCATGCCGGGCTTGACCCCGCATCTGCAGCGTGCAAGAACAGACCCCGGATCGAGTCCGGGGTGACAGCAACGGTGGTGTCATGCCGGGCTTGACCCGGCATCTATTATCAGTATTTCACCATCTTTACTATTCGTCGTTTTCTTTTTTACGGTAAGCATTGTAATTGATTTCGACTGCTTGCGTTACAGTTTACTTAACCATTGCGGCAGTCACTCAATAAACTTTCCAATTACTCAACAAGCCTTTCTTTGCCTGCTGCCTGAATATATTTTTACACCCTAATCAAAAATTATAAACTATTAAACCTTTCCAAAGATGAAAATTTTAAAAACGGCGGTTCTCGCTCTGCTTCTCGCTGCAGGTTTTGCAGCATGTAAAAAAGATCATGACAAATCCTCTAATTCAAATCCTGCAATGGAAGGAGTGTATGCAGGTAAATTTGGATATGGCAGCGACACACCTGATGAAGATTTTAAGTTTGCGATCAAAGCCAATGGCGTGTTCCAGGAATTGAGTGTAAATAATGGAAATCCAACGGGACAGGGTACTTACACAGTAAACGGCAACACATTCACGGCAACTTACAAAATGCTTTGGGCTCCGTACAATGAGTACTCTGTGAGCGGAACCTTTAATCAATCAATCGGAAAAATTGTTGGTACATGGGGTTACGACAAGAATCCTTCTGATGGCGGAAAGATTGATATGACAAAATTATAGGTGGCGGTTTTTTCATAAACAGTGGTACAAAAAAGCGGTTCCCGTAAGAACCGCTTTTAAAAAAAGGCAAATTCATACTTTCATAAGCAGTCGTTTAAGGTTTGCTCCCGGTTTTTACCGGGAGTTCTTTTCTTTAACCATCTTTAAATCGGAGCCAGGTAATGGTTATCGAATTACCAGTTTTTTAAACTCTGTATTGAGCTTGAGAAAATAAATCCCGGCTGTCAGGATTGGCAAATCAATAGCCAGATAATTGCTTGTAGTGAATTGTGATTTTTGCCAGATTGGTTTTCCCGTTGCATCAAACAATTTTATGGTCGCATATCCGGAAAAGTCTCCGCCAATAAATAACCGGTCCCTCGCCGGATTCGGGTAAATTGCAAATTGCTCATTTTTTTTGTTCAACATAATCTGCTGAATAGGTGAATAAAAAAATGAGTTGTCTTTCTCAATAACCTTAAGCCGGTATAAATTAGTAGCGAATGGTTGAGCGTCTATACAGGTATAATTTGGGGTCAAATCATTTGCGTTAACATGATTAATTGGCAACCAATCATTGGCTGTCAATTTTTCCACGATAAACTCATTGATTAGCTCCGGATTGGTTATTCGCCATTGCAGTTGAATGGTTGTTTGAGTTGGCAGAGCTTTAAAGTATATTAACCTGGCCGGTAAAGGAGAAATAGAAAGACAATAGGATGCAGAGTCGGTTGATTGACGAATAGCATAAGAAGAAATTGTGTTGCCATTTGAACCGATTGCGGCTGGCACAGCCGCATTACATGCAGGATCACGGTTCGATTCTATCCCCGCTGCTCCACCCGTAACTGAAATGGAAACCGCTGGAACAGATCCCGTAAAATAGATCGCACCACCGCTGCCTCCACCTCCGGCACCATAACAGTGTTTACTGATCACATCATCGTTTTCATCGCCCCCTATGCCTCCTTTAGCTTGAATTGCAAGAGAGCCCAAATAATTTGAAACGTTCATAATGATTGTGCCTCCTGCGCCGGCTCCTGATGCACCGTCAGAGTAAGCTCCACCACCGGCACCACCATTCGCCGAAATGGAATATCCGTTTCCAACTATATTATTTGCATTTATGATTATGATACCACCTCCATGGCCACCACCGTTTGAAATAGTCAATGTACCATTGGAATGACCGGCTCCGCCGCCACCGCCGAAAAAGATTTTCTTACCATTCCAACTGCTCAGGGTCCTACCCGCTTCACCTCTCAGGTTTGTTGTACAGCCTGAGCTACTGGAGTTTCCTCCACCTCTCCCTCCTGCTGCAAGGTTTGCTCCGCCACCGCCACCATTGTTGTGATTATTTCCTCCACCGCCGCCGTTTGCAGGAGCACCACGTCCGCCACTCAACAGTGACGTAATAGAAAAGACGCCCTCTCCCTTGTATGCGCCATCTTGCGAAGGCGACGTAATAGAAGCATCGTAGAAATAATCACTCGCAGGGAAAAAATTAGCACAGAAATCTTCGCTTAGCCTGTAAGACCCCCCTCGATAACCAGCAGAATCTGCGTATATCGGCGCATTCAATGTCAAATCTTCGGAAACCGACAAGGCGATTACTCCACCAGTTCCTGTTGCATTACTCCAGGTCAGGGCTTTTAAAGTGTCAATAACATTTGCTGAATAATATTCAGCAAATTTTACTAATTGTACTTTGTCTGCAACCGTATAGCTATTTAGAAAATTATGAAACATGAAAACGGAATCACCATGAATAGAACAAATGACCGCCACTTCGTAATTGCCCGCATTGTTTAGAGAAGTTGTATCACCGAAACTACTGTTATTAGATGTAACAATTGAGGCTCCTTTCATTTGTATCACCAATACTTTTTGCAAACGAGCCAGGCCCGTAACGGTATTTAATCTTACACAGGCTTTGGCAGGAATTACTTCCAGTACGCGGTGATAAGTATTTACAACGCCGCTGATATTGGTTTGCGAGAAACCGAAAAGAATAAGGAAGGTGAAGGTTGAAAACCAGATCGAAAAACGAATAGCTTTACTCCTGGTGAGAGAAATATCGTTGGGGCTCGGTTTCATAGGAATCTAAGCTGTTAAACTAATAATTATTTCCGGCAGCAGGAAGAATTACGTAAAGCTTGTGGAAATAAGCAGTAAATATTCGATGTTATCAATCGGGTTTTCACCGTTATGCCAGATCTGCTCTTTGATTTTCAGTTATATTTTCCTGATAAACGAATACAAATTAAAATTCTTGCTTTTGTAGGCGGTTTCTATCATGTTTTTTAGCTCATCCCTGTTGACATCTTTCATTCTTTTGTCAATTAATAATTGCCACGCTTTCTCAGTCAATAGTGATAAGCGTCTGTTGGGATCCCTCTCGCCGGTTAACTCATTTTGCAATGCCTCCATCAATTCATCAATGCCTTTTCTTTCAGTAGCAACAGTCTTTATAATCGGCACTCCATGTGATTGTCTGAGAAAAGCAGGTGCCAGCATCAGACGAAGATTTTTTTCAAACAGATCCGCATCGGGTCGATCGCTTTTATTTATCACAAAAATATCGGCGATTTCCATCAGGCCAGCCTTCATAGTCTGTACTTCGTCGCCACTCTCTGGAACAACTACTACAACGGTAGTATCAGCAAGACCTGCAATTTCAATTTCACTTTGACCCACTCCCACAGTTTCAATAATTATATTGTCAAAACCGGCCGATTTAACGAGATCGGTAATTTCAATGATTTTTGGACTTAAGCCACCTACTGATCCTCTGGTTGCCATTGACCGGATAAAAACATTTGGATGGGTATACCATTCGCTCATTCGTATTCTATCGCCAAGCAAAGCTCCAAGATTAAAAGGGGAGGAAGGATCCACGCAAAACACAGCCACCCTTTTATCGCCTTTGATTAGTTCACCAATCAATGCATCTACCAATGTACTTTTACCAGCACCGGGTGCACCTGTTACGCCGATAACATTAGTTGAAGACTTACCGGAAAGAGATTGAAGCATGTCACCATAGCCTTCTTGTTCATTCTCGATAAAGGAAATAGCACGGGCCAATGCCCTTACATCGCCTTGCTGTATTTGAGTTTGTAATTGCTCGTGCATTCTTATTTGAATCACCGGTTACAACTTACGCCTTTTATCTTTCACCTACTTTACTGTTGGCAAAAATAATGTGAATGAGTAATGGCAGCATTGTGTTTATAGCTTCATTTGCCCATCATGAAAAGACAGCCTCACTTACAAGAACAATAAAATTTTTACATTCGGTGATGCAAAAAATTTCAGTAGTTATTATTTGCAAAAATGAAGAAGAGGAGATAGGTCGCTGCTTGCAGAGCCTGCAAGGAGTTACAGATGATATTGTTGTTCTTGATAACGGCAGTACTGATAACACGAAGAGTATTGTTCAACAGGCTGGTGCTCGCTTAATTGAAGACAGCTGGGAAGGGTTCGGAAAAACTAAAAACAAAGCGACCAGGCTGGCAAAATACGAGTGGGTGTTGAACCTCGATGCTGATGAATCTATCGATGACGAGTTGAAGCAGTCAATATTAGCACTACCGCTTAGAGATGACAGAGAAGTTTTCGAAATGAAATTCAAAAATTTCCTTGGCAATAAATATTTACGGTTCGGAGAATGGGGCAGCGATAAGCATGTACGATTATTCAACCGCAGCAAAGTAACCTGGAATGAGGCAAGAGTACATGAGGGCCTCTTATTACCTCCTGGTGTTCAAATAAAAAAATTGCCGGGCCATGTTCTCCATCACACCGCTAAAGACGAAGCTGAGTTTGCTGACAAAATGTTACGTTACGCTTTATTGAATGCAGAGAAATATGCTGAGCAGGGCAAAAAATCTTCATGGATAAATATATATGGAGCGCCGCTTTTTTCGTTTCTTAAGCACTATATTTTTAAGCTGGGCTTCTTAGATGGACGGGCTGGCTATGTGTGCGCAAAAATGAACTCATATTATACGTTTAAAAAATATGCACGATTGTTGGAACTGAATAGAAATAAAAAGTGAAAAGTCAGAGGTCAAGAGATCATCCTGTGGATTTTACTGTATCGTTTGACCTCTTAATTTTGAACTATGACCAATTTTATTCCAATATTCCCTCTCGGTATTGTGGTATATCCGGGTGAAAATTTGAATCTGCACATTTTCGAACCACGCTACAAACAATTGATCACTGAGTGCCATTCTCAGAAAAAACAATTCGGCATTCCTACGGTGATTGAAAATCGATTGCAGGACTATGGATCATTAGTGGAGCTGATTGAAGTAACCAAGGTTCACGAAAATGGTGAAATGGATATAAAGACGAGAGGTTCAAGAGTGTTTCGCATTTTAGAAGTCATTAAAGAAGTGCCTGACAAATTATACAGCGGAGCGATTGTAAACTACCCGGAGACAAATGAAGAAGGCAACCGGGAGCTTATGAAAAAAGTGATGAACAGTATTCGCGAATTACATAAGCTACTGAGGGTAGATAAAGATTTTAAAAAGAATGATGAGGATGTAAAGGCGTACGATGTGGCACATCATGTGGGGCTTTCCTTAGAAGAAGAATATGAAATGCTTCATCTGTTGCAGGAACGGCAAAGACAGGAATATTTGAAACGGCATCTTACTAAAGTAATTCCTCTTGTAGCTGAGATGGAACAATTAAGAGAAAAAATAAAGTTGAATGGACATTTTAGAAATCTTTCAGGCCTTGGATTTAGTTGATCGTGTTTCAATTTTTATTTCGACTTTTGCCGCCTAAATTGCTTCACTTGGGTTCTGTTACTCTTTGCTTCGATTTTGGAAATACAAGATTAAAAGCTGCCCTGTTTATTGATTCGGCGCTCGAAGAAATAATTGTGTTGAAAGATGAATCTGTCGAAACGATGAGATCATTACTTGATCAATTCCAACCACAAAAAGCAATTCTTTCTTCGGTTATAAATCACGATCCACAAATTGAGAATCTGCTTTCATCAAAGACAAAATTTCATAAGCTAAGTCATCTCACAAAACTTCCATTTACGACTCCGGTTGGCAAGCCTGAAACGATTGGGGCAGATAGGCTAGCTTTGGCAGCAGCTGCGGTTTATTTTTATCCGGAAAGGAACAATCTTGTGATTGGTTTAGGAACATGCGTCACTTATAACTTTATCAATAAATCACACGAATTTATTGGAGGTTCGATATCACCTGGTCTGGGAGTACGGTTAAGATCATTGAATCATTACACCGCTAAACTGCCATTAGTAACACCAGATTGGAATGCTCCATTGATTGGTTATGATACAAACACAAATATTCTTTCCGGCGTTGTGATTGGAATGGCAAAGGAGATCGAAGGCTTTGTGGAAATGTATGAATCTAAGTTCGGCAACTTTAACGCGCTTTTAACCGGGGGTGATATAGGCATTTTGGCTTCCCATTTAAAAAAGAAGATATTTGCAGACCCCGAACTAATTTTTAAAGGTTTATATGCGATTAGTGAAGTCAACAACCCATGAGAAAATCATTGCTTTGAGATTAAACATACTAGCGGTCACTGCAGTTTTCTCTTTAATTAACATTGTCGTTCTTGCTCAGGATAATTCGCCTTATTCACGTTACGGATTAGGTGATCTTGCTCCTAAAACAAACATTGTGACACGAGGAATGGGAGGTTTTTCTGCTGCATACTCCGATCCTCTTTCTATCAATTTCAATAATCCTGCATCCTATTCTTCTTTTATTTCTTATCGCGAAGAAAAATCAAAAAAATCTGCTTCAGGCCGGGTGTTATTTGACGTCGGTTTGAATTTTGAGAACCATAATCTGAGAGAAAGCAATACGACTGAAAAATTTACGAGCAGCAATGCTTTGTTTTCTTATATGCAGCTCGGATTGCCGTTGAAAAAAAATTGGGGCCTGAATTTCGGACTTCGCCAACTATCCAGGGTAGGATATAAAATTGCCCGAATTGAAAGACTGGATGATCCTGATACGGGCAATTCCATTGACAGTACGTTTACCGAATTCACTGGTGATGGCGGCGCCTTTCTTGCAACCACAGGCACCGGTTTTGCGATAAAAAATCTCAGTGTCGGCATCAATTTCGGTTACCTATTTGGAAAAAAAGAATTTGCGACTAAAAGAGCATTCCTAAATGATACCGTTGTTTACAACAGTTCCAATCACACAACGAAAACATCTTTTGGAAATATATTTCTGAATGGTGGTATACAGTACAAAATTGATTTGAATAAAAAAATGTTATTGCGGCTCGGTGCTTATGGAAATTTAAAACAAACGCTAAATGCACGGCAAGATCTTTTGCGAGAAACATTTGTCAGGCACTTCTTTAATGACTTCTAAAATGCGAAACACTCTTGAACCTCTCGTCTTTATATCCATTTCACCATTTTCGTGAACCTTGGTTACTTCA